>Ga0181410_1001215_pt1 | contig 11009 bp, 8 predicted proteins | sample 33SPOviralmetaG_FD_130112 | JGI IMG/M metagenome (GOLD analysis project Ga0181410, IMG submission 130112) | Marine viral communities from the oligotrophic San Pedro Time Series (SPOT) site, San Pedro Channel, CA, USA - 33 SPOT_SRF_2012-06-20 | ecosystem: Environmental > Aquatic > Marine > Strait... | reverse complement strand
ATAAAAGTAAGAAATGGAATTTTTTACCTAATTTGTATTGAGTTATAATTTGTTGATATTTGAATTCAATTTCTTCTGATGTTATTAATGAATTGCTCGCATTATCATTATTTATGACATTGGTATGTTTTTCTAATATAGTCTTAATGTTAATAGGGTATTTTACAATCTTTTCTAATTCTTCTGAATCTTCTAAATCTTCTAAATTTACGACGATATTATCTCTTAAATATTCATCCATAAAATATTTGCGTAAATTTATAAGATTTTTATATGATATATTTGAGTTGTTTTCAATGTAGTATTTTTCTTTGAAGTCTTCTTCTGTCATTTCAATAATTGATGATACGTCAATTTTTTGTATATTTTTGCCATCAAAATTATCATTGCCATAAGGGCCATAAATACGGTCTGATGAATCAACAATCATATTATTGTAACCTATTTTGACATCTTGCATGAAATTAACAAGCTGTTTTTGAATATATCCGGATTCTCCTGTAGAAAGGGCCTGTTCTATAATACCTTCACGAGCGGCGATTGCATGAAAGAAATACTCGTCTGGTGTAAATCCACTCGCGAAAGTTGATTTAATATAACCGAAATTAGAAGGATGTTCGTCATATTTAAACGAATGAACGAGATTTCTTTTCTTTGTAATGCCAATCCGTGACCCATTCTCAATTTGTTGTGCTATGGTGCCTTTAATTTGGAGCATATTCTGCATTTTACCCTTTGATTTTGAAGAAATTAAATTTTTGAATCTTGATTTTTCTTGTTTTTCAATAAAATTTTCAAAAATCTTTTTCGAACCCCCCATAATTTTGGCAATTTCAATTTCTTTTTTAATAATATCATAATCACCTGTTTCGTGGGTTTGAAGAACAACATTTCTAATTTTTTCATACATTTTTTTTGTTTCTTCATTAATGGCATTCTGTAACTCACTATCTGTTTTTGAATCCGCAGGTGAAACAGAAAAAGCATTATGTTTCATGTATGAATTTAATACTTTTTGAATATTATTGAAAAAATCATATGATGTTTTATTATCACTATTGTGAAATACATTTGCCGTCAAACCATTCATTATGCTTTTATTCATTTTACTGGGGACATCAATATTTTTTGGTATCATATTTCTGATAAACTGTTCCTTATTAAAATCTTCAAAAAGTCCATTATAAGCAATTGAAGTTGAAATAGTATTCATTTTTGTCAATACATCCATATTAAGGTTTTCATTTAGTTCATTATATAAATTATAAAATGCTAGAGCATTGTCTTGGATGAAGGTCGAACTTGCTTGATTTGTTGCTGAACTCATTGTATTTTTACTAATATTTGACAACTGTTTTATTTCTTCTGTTGTAATAATAGATTGAGGGACGTGTAAGTTCATCTCGTCGCCATCGAAATCAGCATTAAATGCTTCTGTTACATTAGGGTTCAGACGAATTGCCATATCATTAGGATGAACAAAAACGCGAAATCCCATCATTGAAAACTTGTGAAGACTGGGCTGCCTGTTTAGAATTATCATATCATCGTTGATCAAATTACGATGCACGATGTCACCAATATTAATAGGTGTGTCTTTATCAAATTGAACTTTTTTATTCGTATTCAAAAATTCTATAAAATTTATTTTAGGATATGTATCATTTAATGCCATATTTTTGAGATCTCCAATATTTTCAGGATTGACTTTTATAGGAAACGTCAAATTGTAGCATATTTCTTGTGGTATTCCTACTTGGTTAACATCCATAGCAGGATCGGGTATGATCACAGCTCGTCCACAATTTTGAACTCGTCTTGATAATAATGTTTCTAAAACACGTGAATTTTTTGATTGAGCACCTTGGATTCGATTTCCAAGCGTTATGAAATTAGGTTTAATTTTAAAACGTGTTTCATTTTTATTATCAACAAGAGTAAATACTACACTCGATACAACACCTCTCCAAGTTTCAGTTGTTTTCTGACTTTTGTTTTTATTCACGTCTTTGTTTATACGAATTAGATTTTCATACGTTTCTGTAATCCTATCAACCATCTCAGAACCATTTGGCAATTTACGAGATTTTCGCATGTTCGATGGAACAACTGGAATGCTATGTAAAATCATTGATGAGGGTTTTGAATGATTTTCATTGAAATGAAATAATTCCAAATTCTCTTCTGTAATTTTTTCGAATAAATTATAACAATATTCAGGATTATATACTTTGGTTTCCTTTTCAATATAACCTTCAATAGTATTTGGAATAGGCGTTAAACCGAGTTTGTGATACTTATATTTAGGTTGAATCATATTACAGCAATGACATTTGATTATCTTTCCCGTTGTTTCTGGAATGTTTTTAAATTTTTTCAAAAGAAAACCGACTGGATTTGCCTGATTTTTGATTTCTTCTTTTGAAGGATATTTAAAATAATTTTGCTTTACTTTAGAAATATCGAGATCATCTCTAAATGGAACAAGACAAGAAGCACAATTAACACAAGTAATTTTAAGCAAATCTTTTACATTATCGAAGAATAAAGGATTGAATATTGGGAGAGCAAGTTCGATGTGTCCATATTTATTACGAATTCGAGGGCTGTCTAAACCATTCAGTTTTAGTTCTCCGGTACCCGTGTATCTGTCAACAGTATCAATAAGTTGATTCGATTGTTTTTTTATATCTTCATCACTTAATAAACCGAATTGAATTGAATTTATTTGATTAATTATATCTTCACTTCGTCCTTCTTCCATTTATATAAATATTATATAAAAAAATTCGTGAAAACTTTCACGAACCAAAAAGTTGTTTTGAAACTACTTTTTTTGAACTTTTTGACAACACATACGAACGCGATTATCATTTACTCGCCCGTATTTAGATTTGAAACAACAAGGACAAATTGAAATTTCGTAATCTTCAATTGATTTCAGTTGCCGTTTCTTCTCGTTTTTCGTTTTATTCTTAAACATTTTGAAAGTTGTCTTTTATGATATTATATATGGTTTAGGGTTGATTTTTTAATATTTTTTACTACTTTTGGATCATAGCAAAATCAATCAACAAACGATTTTTCTTGAATTTCTCGTAATCTTCAATTTTTTCAAAATGATTTTCATTCACATCATCTAAATCAATATCTTTGATTTTTTCAATAACGGACTTAATATTTTTGGATTTACCTTTACCTGAAAACACTGGTTCGATGTTGTCTGCCTTATCGCCTTCAAGGATCTTATGTTTCAAATACAATTGACCGACGAGAGGCTTGTCACTAATAATCTTTTCAGTAGCATTCATCATCTTTACATTATTATTTGCTTCAACCAATTGAAGGAAATCTGTGTCAGAGGTAAGGATCGTGATGTATTCGTTTTCATTTACACTCAAAAGCTCACGACACTTTAAAGCAATACAATCATCGGCTTCGTGACAATTTTCCCGAAGTATGATATATTTTGGATTAGTTTTCGCAATATCCTTAAAGTGTTCATATAAGTATTTCATAAATTCATAAATATCATTATTTTTAGTTCTGTTTGCTTTATAATTTGAACATATGGTCTTACGCCAATTGTTGCTATCCATAGCCTCAAGAGCAATATACACCTTGTCTTTATTTTTACAATATTTCTTCAAATTCTTATCGATTTGCTTCATAAGACAATTTCTAAAAATTTCTTCATTTTGCCATGAATTTTCCTGATCACGTTCTTCTTGAAATGAAAACCATCGTTTGCAAGCGTGATACCGATAAAATGAGAAATAACCGGTATCAATAAACAAAACACTCATTATCATTAACCTAACATTTATATAAAAATATTCAAAACATTTTTAGAAAAAACATTAGGAAATTTAATGACGTTTTGAATATTTTACAAAATGACTTAAAATTCCTTAATGATAATTTATACTAAAAGTTTCTTGTAACTTCCTTGATAAATTTTTTTATATTTGAAATTCTTCTGTTCTTTTAATGAATCAAACGAGATTTTAGCACGCATACCTATATCTTCACAGTCTTGGAAATTCTTGTCTTTTGTGACCATCAATTTCTTAAATTCTTCGAGTGTATTTTCTACCTTATAAATAAAAATTTCATCTTGGTCGAACACTCGGCAATCACAAAAGAAAAGAGAATCCCATTTCATACATGTTGAGAAAGAATTCGGTCCATTGCTTGAAAATGCCTTGACTTCAATCAAACCTAATAATTCACTTACGAGATCTCCTGAACATTTGCGTGTCACTGTTGGATCACCTAAATATTTTTTAATAGCAAGCATTACGAGATTTTCAGTGATGAATTCTGGAATAATAGGCGACCTGATATCATATTCGGTATGATTACGAAGAGTGCGTTGAAAATATTTAAACTCTGTTATTACTTTTTGAAGAATTCTTGGAATCTTATTTTCGTTATATTTCTTACTTTTTAATATGTATTTTTTAATGTCATACTTCTTATACTTTTTTACAACTGATTTACCTTTGAATATTTTTGTAAGATTTTTTTTGATTTTATCAAGCATAATTATACAATCGTACATAATAATAATTTTTTTTTCAAAACATTTTTCAAAAAATTATAAGGAATTTTAATTACAATTTTTATTTTACATCATTTTACATATTTTCCATTTTAGCATACATAGCCGCAAGAGCGGCTTCTTGCTGTTCTTTGAACTCTCGCATTAATCTTTCCTTTTCTGTCTCGACAGGTGCTTCGACAGGTGCTTCGACGGGTGTCTCGATGGGTGTCTCGTCGGGTGTATCGACGGGTGTATCGACGGGTGTCTCGACGGGTGTATCGACGGGTGCTTCGACGGGTGCTTCGACGGGTGTCTCGACGGGTGCTTCGACTGGTGATTCGATTGGTGTCTCGACTGGTGTTTCGACGGGTGTTTCGACGGGTGTCTCGACGGGTGTCTCGACGGGTGTTTCGACGGGTGTCTCGACGGGTGTCTCGACAGGTTCGTCTTCTTCATCTTCGTCTTCGTCTTCTTCGTCTTCGTCTTCTTCGATGTCCTCCTCTTCATCTGTATATTCAGACTCACCATCGCCATCATCCGATTCATACTCAGTTGCAACAGTTTCATCGTCAGTTGCGTAGTCTGTGTATGATACGCCTTTATTCTCCTCATCTTCTTCGAGAATAGCATTATTTTCCTCTTCTTCGATGGATTGCTTGTATTCTTCCTCTGTTAATCTTACTAAGCCACGCAATACAACATCTGTTTGGTATCCGCGAGACTTCATGAAAACCGATTTTAATTCGACGAGAGGCACGACATAGCAGTCAGCACAGTCATTCTTATCAAGCTCGTTCTGTTCACTATCCACGTATTCATAAACAAATTTGTTATTCTTCATATGAACACGAAGAGCAAACGAGTATCCATTTAGAAAGGGTTCGTGCATCTTTTTCAGCGTTGACTTCGAAAGGATGTTTTTACCATAAAAAGCCCCTCCTTTTGCCCATTGATGACCGAAAAAATCATTAAATTTGGTAACAATCGTTTTTTGAACAAATTCATCTAGATTTTCGAGGAACTCTTTGAAATCAACATGAGCATCTTTTGTTAGATCAAGATCAAATTTTAGAAACCCATTTTTTGAAATATTTTGGATGTTGATACCTCGCTTATTGACCTTAAACACAGGCATAGCAAAATAAACAGGATCACCTGATTCATCGATGATAGGTAGTTCAACAGCACCACCGGGAAGCTTTGAACCTTTTTTTATGTTTAGCTTTTTAAAATCGATATTCGAGAACTCATCTATAAAATCTTCTTCTGCCATTTTTTTAAACTTAAAATTACATTATGTAAAAATTTTTTGAATTTTGACGCACTCAATTTTGCGTTTCATAAAATTTAATGGAAAATACAGAAACAGCAAATAAAATTGTAAATATAAAGATTCCAACATAGTTCAATTCATTTGATTCAAGATCAACCAATGAAATAGTTGGAATTTTCATATTAATAAATTCAGCGAATTTGTTTTTAAAGGCAAGAAAGCAGAAGAATATGATAGCAAGGATAAGGGTTTTTTTGAGAATTGAAATTATTTTCTTGAATTTTTCTTCGAATGATATTGATGACGATTCGGTATAATCAATAACTTTTTCTTTTTTTGGTTTTTTGATTTTTATTTCTTCTTCTTCATCTTCATCTTCATCTTCGCTATCGGAAAGGACAATAATGGGTTTTTTCGCTTTTTTCTTCTTTTTCTTTACGACTTTTTCAACGGGTATCTCTTCCACTGGCTTGACGTTTTCTTCGATATCAAAAACAGGATCGGTTTGAATAGCTTCCGTATCAAGTTCATTCATTAGTTTTTCGACTAAGTCATTTTCAACCTTTTCTGACGATGGTTCAGTCATTTATATAATAATATTATGTTAAATTTTAAAAATTTTAACGCACATGAATTTGAAAAAAAATTCATAAGGAATTTGTGTTCATCACAAGTCAAATTTACAAAACGTCATTAAAATTCCTTATAAAATTTTAAAAAATGTTTTGGAATTTTTATATAATTTTGTATAAAACACATATAAAATGACTATTTGTGTTCTATGTCGAAATGATACTACAATTTTACGTAAAGATGAAAAGCAAGCTTACTATAATTTCTTAAATACTTCTATTCCCAATTGTATTGCATGCAACATTGATCTGTCGAAACCAAGGATATGTGGTATACACCGCAAAAAGTTAATTGAAGATAAAGAAACTACATATACAGAAGAGAATATAGTTGACGTCGTACATCCAAAATGCAAAACAGATGGATGCGATAAACAACCAAATTTCAATTTTCCAGGTGAAAAAAAAGGGGCGTATTGTAGCAAATGTGCTAATAAATATAATGCTGCACATCCGAATAAGGCTGATATGATAGATGTGATACATTCAAGATGTAAGACACCTGGTTGTCATACACAACCAAATTTCAATTTACCGGGTCAAAAGAAAGGTTTGTATTGTGCTTCTTGTGCTATTAAATATAACAAAGAAAATCCAGATAAAACTAATATGGAAAATGTTATAAGTTCAAAATGTAAAACACCTGGATGTGATATACAACCCAATTTCAATTTCCCCGGTGAAACAAGAGGGTTGTATTGTGGTTCTTGTGCTAATAAATATAATGTTGAACATCCAGATGAGGTTGATATGATAGATGTAGTACATTCAAAATGTAAAACCGTTGGATGTGATACACGGCCGTCTTTCAATTTACCGGGTCAAAAGAAAGGTTTGTACTGTGCTTCTTGTGCCGATAAATACAATGAAGCACATCCGAATGAGGCTGATATGATAGATGTGGAAAATCCAAAATGCAAGACACCTGGTTGCAATACACAACCAAATTTCAATTTTCCCGGTGAAACGGTGGGTATATATTGTGCAAAATGTGTTGATCTAACGAAAATGAAGGACGTCGTTAATAAGTATTGCTCTTCATGCGGTTTAACGCGAATTGTTCCCTCAACCAACGCCTACGGAGGTCTTTGTATCGAGTGTGCCCAACACAAAGGAATTGCTAAAAGACCCCGGAATGTAAGAGTGCAAGAAAAGGCCGTTGCAGAATATCTTAAAAAACATTTCAAAAATATTTCATTAAGTGAAGACACACCTTTAGAAGGTTCGTGTGTGAATCTCAGACCTGATATCAGTTGTGACTTTGGAAATTTCATTCTAATTGTTGAAATTGATGAAAATCAGCATAAGGGAAAGGCATACACTTCATGCGATACTAAAAGAAACGTCCAATTGCTCATCAATGGCGGATCCCGTCCGATCGTGTTCATTAGATTCAATCCCGATAACTACAAAAAAAATGGTAATGTGATTCCGGCTTGTTTTCAAAAGAATACTAATGGAAAATTACAGCTTGTTCATGAAGAGGACTGGAATGTAAGACTCGATAAACTACGTCAAGAAATCGAAAACGTTATGATTCAAAACGATTGTAAAGATGTCGAAGATTTAAAAGAAATGACTTATGTTCATCTGTATTTTGATGAATAAATTAATTTGAAAACACCGTGCCTCCCATGCCATTCTGTATACGCAATATATTCTGGTTCACGCTGTATACGTAAATATTGAAATCATAATCGTAGCCTTGTCCTGGTTTTTTAAGGGGAGGCTGTATTGTTTCGATTTCGAGTTCTGCTGTTTCGATTCTCGAAAAATTGCAAGTGCCATTTGGATTGAATTCGCCAGGTGCCAAGGCAAATGAATACATTTGAATACCAAATTTATCCGTATTCACGCCATGCTGAAACGCCTGTAACGACTGATGAAATTGTGATGATGACGTTCGATAACGTTCGACCCCATCAAATAACAACCTTGCGTTTTTAATAATATCCTTATCATATGAATTGAAATTAAACTTAGTCGGAATTAAGGCTCGTGTATTATCCGTATCCATATCAAGAGTCTGTTGAACACCATCTTTAACTTTTATTGAACCATTTTCAAATTGGTAATACAATGGGTCCGCATTGTCGTATCCGAATCTCCTTATGTACGTTGCCGAAGAGGGATCGATAAACTCATTATCATAATTCGTGTAATTGTTATGGCCATTAAATAAATCTGCAACGTCTGAACGTTGCCCGAGCCATATCAGATATTTCACAGGATGTGAAAATTGCAATTTCAAAGATTTCGTCCCTGTTACACCTGTGAAAGCATTTCTATTTACTTGTTCTATCAAATAGTCGTGTGACGATAAGGCAAATTTTCTTCGTTCAGCCTCATCGAGGAAAATGTAATTAGCTAATACGTGACAGTCGTAGTTCCATCCTTGTAAATTCTTGTTCCCATCGTTTAACGAACTCATATCAGGATTAAACGAATTATTTGGTATCGATGTAATAAAATTTCCAATGTGATGATGGTCTTGTGTTGCATTTGGTGCGATTCTTGTACCTACTTCATTTTCATTATTAGGGCGAGTTTCAAGAATAGTATATAAATCGATAATAGGTCGACACTCGAATTCAACGTGCACTTCATGGTATTGAAGAGCGATTAAGGGAAGAGCAAGACCAGGTGACTTTGTGAACCAAAAGGGAATAGGGACGTATATTTTTCGTCCCTTAATCGACGGAGGTTGAAGAAACGGATTTTTTGCAAATTCGGAGAAAGCAAAACGAACGCTATCTGGATTCTCGTCTTGTGAAGGATCAAGTGAGCTTGTTGGGTAAAATCCGTTATTAATACCATTATATGCAGGAAAAAACATCTCAGGCACATGTCCCGTAATTCGGTCGAAATTATTTTTTTGAGATGTATCAAGAAAGAGCTCGTGATAGATCTCGATCCATTGACCGTATAATTCGCTAATCTTCGTTCCACCGATAGTTAGTGTCGCTTTTGCTATGATCTGCGATCCAATATTAGGAATCCATTGAAATTCGTACGCATTTCCTGTGATATTTCCAGAGCTATCTGATACTTCTTCGTAACCTGAGTAGATGTCAGGGAGATTCATAGAAAAGTAAATGTTGCTTAACAAATCACCATTACGATCGATTTTACATCTCATAATTGATGGGACGTCATAGGCAAGAGACTGAATCCCTTCAAATTCGATACGCCGTGGTTCCATTGCAAATAGAGTATGTTTTTTATAAACGTTTTTGAAAAAGGTAATAGACGGGTTTCCATTTAAATATTCATTTTGTTGACCTATTCTTTTTAATTGTAATAATCCACCACCCATATTATAATAAAATTATATAAAATTTTCAAAAAAAAATATACAATAATATTAATATAGGTATTATGTATTCTGATGAAGAAAATGATGATAGAGTTGATGCAATTTTAGAAAAATTAAAGGCGTTTCGTAATAATGATGAATATAAAGTAGAAGTTTCAAAACAGTATTCTTTAACAAACAGTTCAAGTTTGATCACATTTTTGTATAAGAAATTTGAAAAATATACTGATGATTCAACTGGTAAAAAACTCAATTATATTGTTATAGTCGATTTTGAAGTTGATAAGGATACCCAAAAAATTGTTAATATTATGAACGCAAAATATGAAGTGTTTGTTCAAATATTCGAAAAGAAGACATTATACTATGATGTCACCGAGCATTTCCTAGTCCCCAAACACACGAGAATCGCAAAAAGAAATCCCGAAAAAATTCAAAAAATTTACGATGAATATTTTATAAATAATCCATCTAAGCTTCCAAAAATTTTAGTAAGTGATCCTGTTGCCAAATTCATTGGATTAGAAATAGGTGATCTAGTGGAAATCGATAGAGTTGAAACAAAGATGATTCGCGTTTGCGTTTAAAATCCTACAAATTTTATATGATTTTAAGTAATAATGAAAAAGATCTTTATAATCACGTTTATAGCAATTTGTGTATTTATATTACTTATAAACAACATTGATGAACCTGAACCTGATGACATAGGTATATTTTATGATGATGCCGATATAATTAATACTGAATTAGATGAAATTGTTCTGTATAATAACGGACCGACTCTTGATAAATTCAAATTTAAGAAGTGTGATCATCAAAAACTTAAAAAATATAATACAAAAACCCTTGTTGTCAAAACTATTGAAGAAGAGGGGTCATTGTTTTTAATACATACATTCTATTCACGATTTTTTGAAACATATGGTGATGGTAAAGGTAACATTGTATCAAATATTAATATTCTTGAAATAGATCAAAAGAAATATAAAGATCTTAAACTAATTGAGCTAACCTTAAAAAAGGAAGACGCCTTGGTAATACCAAATAATTATTTTGTTTTTTGCGAATCAAATGATTTTGTTTTTTCACAAATGTAAAATTGTAAAAAAATATATGTATATATTATAAATATAGAATATGGGTCCCGGAACTGCGGTTCCTACTGGAATGTTAAATAATCCTGGCAAGGTTTTTATAGCGATTACTGGAATTATTTTAACAGTAGTCGGTTTTTTCTTT
>Ga0181410_1001214_pt1 | contig 11015 bp, 13 predicted proteins | sample 33SPOviralmetaG_FD_130112 | JGI IMG/M metagenome (GOLD analysis project Ga0181410, IMG submission 130112) | Marine viral communities from the oligotrophic San Pedro Time Series (SPOT) site, San Pedro Channel, CA, USA - 33 SPOT_SRF_2012-06-20 | ecosystem: Environmental > Aquatic > Marine > Strait... | reverse complement strand
GTTGCACCTCTATTAAATGCAAATGGGCCATAATTACCGTCTGGAGCTGTCATATTAGACCCAGCATCAGCAGGTTGACCACCTGCATTACTTGTTGCGATTGATGCACTTAAACTAACTCCTGGTTTAAAATATGATGCTCCTGTTACTAAATAAAGTTGTAAACCTTTTCCATTTCCACCGGCATATATTGGTTCATTTGGATTTTGACTACCTGAATATAATGGCTCTACTATAGCATCAAATTTATTTCTTGAACTTGTAGGATATGATAATCCTTTAGTTTCAAATCTTTGATATGATTCTGGTCTTATTAAATTTGGATCATTAAGTACCATAACACCAGCTGTAGTACCCGTAACTGATCCAGATACACTAGAAGTAACCCAAGTATTAATTTCATCTTGTGAAAATTTAAGTACATATCTACTTACTTGGGGAGAATCCTCTTCTATAATAGTAGTAGCTTCCAATATTTCATCTAACCCAGTATTTCTACTTTGAGAGAAGGTATACATTGTTGCATCTTTTAAAGGGAATATTTTTCTATTTGCCATTTCTTAATATAATTATATTGCTACTACTTTACCTATAATATCTTGATTAGGATATTTTACTTCAAATACCATTGGGTCTAAAGATGGATATAAAACATCATCTATAGTTGCAGATGTAGTATCATAAGCAAAATTACTATATCCTAAACTTTCTCCTGTTAGATTACTTATTACTATATTTTTTACAATTTGAACTCCTTCTATTTTACTTAACCTTACAAATATATCTTTCATTATAATAGGTTCATTAATTTGCCATTTATCTATATCAAAATAACTTTGCAATGAGTCTATACAATTAGTTAGTACTTCACTATTATTATAATTAGGGTTAACTACTATTTCAAAATTAACTTGAATATTAATAATATAAGCATCTTTTATATTAATAGAATCATTTATCATTCTATATTCTGATAAGTAGGTTTGTAAATTTCTTTTTAAAGTAACAGATGCTGTTCTTAATTGTTTATTAGAATTGTAAGATAAAATGTATAAATCTAATACTGACGGTAATTCACCAGATTGATAATCTCCTATTTTTTGTGGTTGGGCATGTGCTTTAGCTATAGTACCTAATTTAGAAGGCATAGATAATGCTCTAACTAAATAATCTTGAGTTGTTACTACTCTTAATTGATTTTGAAAATTACCTAAAGCATTTTGTCTTATTTCTTCAACAGTATCTCCATCCATTCCCCCATCAGCTGCTTTAGGATTATTAGATGTTAAAGAATTAAATATTTGATTAGCTAAAACATCAGTAACTGGTGGGGTTGTTATAATAGGTTGATTAACAAATGTTACATTAGTATTATCTATTCCAGTTAAAGTTCCTGCTTCTACATTCGCTGATGCTCCTCCTCCTTTTAAATATCTTACTGTTAAAGTAGTATTATAAGGAGCAATCCCATAAGTATTAGTAAATACAAAATTTGTAGGAGAAAAAGCTGTTGTTAATTTGTTTTGTTCAAATGGTAAACCTAAACCTACATTATCTGGATTTGGAATTATTTCTTCTGTAGTTGATCTAGTACTACCAGCTCCAAATTGTAATTGTAGTGAACCTGAGTCCATAAAACGAGATGCAAATCTTCTTTGAACTGTTTTTAATTCTAATAAATAGGGAACTTCTGGGTCATTTATAAAATTAGGATCATTTGTATTTGTGTTTCTAATAGTATTATAAATATTTTCCTGTGCTAGATTTGGTACTTCATACCATTCATTTCCATTAGTATCAAATACATCTAATATTCCAATTATATTTGAATCATTTATGTCTACGCTATCGAACTTTTTAGCGTTAGTAAAAGTAAATGATTTTGTTATTATTTCTGATGAAGTAGCTTTTCTTGTCTTTTTTAATAAATAATAAGAAGGATTACCATTTGATATTTGATAAACAGATACAACTGTTGGGTCTAAAGAACTAGAAGCTGAAAAGTCTACAACATCTTCTGTTAGAAACTTTGTTGAAGAATCATTATTAGCTGTTATTGATGTATTTTCAGGAATTAATAATGCATAACTATAATCTGGAACATAAATACTTGCGCTTACAATCGAAGGTACTTGCTGATAATAATCAACAAATGTAGTAGCAACAGTTGTTACTTTAGGTACATAACCCAAAGAATATGCTAAAGCATACAGATTAGGAGTTTGTCTTGCTTTTTGAATAAAAGTTTCTTGAATTTGATTATCTAAATAAAAAGACATTACATCACCTACATAGGCAGCCATTTCAATAAATAACATACCTGTAGATGTTTCTGTAAAATCATTAAAGGTGTTAGGAAAATAAGTTTTTGAATACTGTATTAGTTGATCTCTAATGGTATTAAAATCTCTATCTGTATATCTTATGTCTCTATCTAATTGGGCCATTATTCTAATTCTATATTTATTTCATCTTCAATACCAAAATTTTCTATTTGATATGTTAAATTAAAAGTAATTTGATTATTATCTGGTTCATTTATAAATTCTATTTGCTTTACTACTATTTCAGGAAAAAATAAATTTATATCATTCTGTATTCTTATCTGTAAAGCATCTGTTGTTGAATCTAATACTGCTTCAAATAATAAATTTCTTAAATCTCCCCCAAAATCTGGTCTAAATAATCTTTCGCCCCTATTAGTTAATAAATAATTAACTAAATTAGCCTTTAATTGTTCTCTTGTTGTAAAAGTTGGAATAAATACTGCATCCCCATCTAAAGGAAAACCATATCCTACCGCTACACTAGGGGTAAGATCTATTGGGAATTGACTCTGTATTATTCTTGCCATTATTATTTATTACTCATTAATCCTGCTATTTGACTCAAGTCAACTTCTCCTGGGGGTAAAGTACCATTTGCTACATCCATACCAGCTTGTGGTCTAAATGATTGGGCATTACTACTATTAAAACTAGCTGCCGTATCACCTAATATATTTTCGTATGCTGTTCTTTTAGCATTTGCAGTCATTGTAGGTGTTTGTGGAGCTTTTGGTGTATTACTTTCTACTATTGGAGGTGTATATGTTGGTTGAGTTATAACTTTTGGAGTTTTAACAGCTTCCAATAAAATTTCCTTCAATTCTTCTTGAATAGCCTCTTTAACGGCTTCTTTTATTATTGTTTTAAGTGCTGATGTCTTCATTTTATTTATAAATATTAAATTATTATGTTTTTTATGTAAAGTTAAGTAATTCTGTCGATTCGTTTATTGGTTCAACTTTAAAATTTGTAAAATTAGTAGGATAATTAGTTTCTGCCCCTCCTACTTCAGGAATACTATCAATTATTTCTAATTGGTATGTATATGTTCCTAAGACTTCAATACCACCAATATTTTCTCTTATTGTTTCATCTCTACCTGCTGTTTGAGATACCTGTATTACTTGAATATCTTCACTAGATGAAATAGATGTAGGTATAAGTGGAATCGATGTTGCCCCTCCTACCCATTCTCCATTGTTATAGTTATTATTATTTCCTCCAAATAATGATTCATATTTATTTTTTATAAAAAACAAAAAACTTCTAAACATAGCAAGTGTTACAGCTTTAGAAGTTATATCTCCAGTACTAAGTGCTCGCTCTTCATCAACAGAATTTCTTCTAGCCATCTCATAATAATTTTTACCAACTAACCAATCACTTTCGTTACTATATAATCTAATCCATCTAGTACTTTGATCTCCTGGGTTAGAACTATCAGATAACTGCCATTTTCTACCTTTGAATCTCCTTGATAATTCAAGTGCTTTTTGATTAAAAAGAAGAGGTTTTGTTTTATTAAATAATACTTCTATGGCTTGATATATACCTTCTGGTGCGGAATTTGGGTTTGTTACAGTTCCATTAGCACCTACCTGTCTAAAACCACCTTGTCTATATGGCATATTACTACGGGCTCCTCCTTTTTGACCAAAATATTCATCTTGAATATATTGTAATTTTTCTAGATATGATAAACCTGTTAGGTCAAACCCTGCTAGTGTATTGTTAAAAGGTGATTGGGCTAAACCACTTTCAGTTAAAGTATCCTCCATTGCTGTTTGGTAAAAAGTTTCTAGAAAAGGTAAAGCATCTGATCCAGACTTCTCTGTAAGTAGTGTTATATCAGTTTGGTTAACATCTTTTCTTCTTCCTGTAAAAGGGTTAATATTATCTTGTATAGCAGTAGATCTTTTTAAAGTAAATAAAGCTTCTGTAAATCCTAAACTTCCACCACCATCATCACCTGTTTGATTTGAGTTACCAGTTCCCCCAAAAGTAGTCATTTCTATACTTATAGGGGAATTTACTTGTATAGTTCCTGATGTAATATAAGATGTAATTGTAAGACCTTGAGTATTATAAGCTGATGATCCTTGTACTAAGGCATTTGATCCAAATTCTATATCTGTTGGTGAACTATTTAAATTAACATTTTTACCACCATATAATATATATTGTGGGAGTGATGTATTTCCTTGACTAGGAGGTACTTCACCATATAATGAACGGTATTGTTCTTGTTGTTCTGGTGTTAATGTATTATATGATATCGAAAGGGATGATGTTACTTGTATTCTATCTCTTATTGGTGGTGCTACCCATAATGTTACATTTGCAGTATAAACATCAACAGCAAATTTTGCTTCATCAATTAATACTCTAACATTTTTAGCATATGAATATGCTCCATTAGGGAAACTAGGATTAACTTGGGGGTTACTATTATAAACAACTATTTCACTACCATACCCAGGTATACCATCATTTATTCCAACACTATTCTCCCTTACAGCTTTTATTCTTCTTAAGGGAAATGAAAATCTTTGTACTATATATGTTTCCCCAAAGGTAGGTGAATCTGGGTTTTCATCAATACGTTCTTCATATTGGTCTGGGTCATATTCTAATATAAATTTAAAATTTTTGTAAATTACAGGATTTGGAGAATTTGGTGCCAAACTCTCCTCTAATGCTACTAAAGAATCTGCAAAGGGATTACTAATAAAATCAGCTATTACTAAATTACCTGTAATATTATTAGCTAAATTACTTCCAATAGCATCTATTTCTCCTTGACTTACTATAGGACATTGGTCTTGTAAATTTGCTATAGATTGGACCATAGTTAATAACGTAGTAAATGGATTAACTACTACACTTACAGCATTTACTTGTGATGAAACCTCATTGATAGTTGAAGTCATTGTTTGTAAAGCTGCTTCAACCGTTTTTATATTTGCTGATCCTGATTTTAGGTAATCAGAAAGTGTCATTAATATAGAAGCAAAAGTATTATTTACAGAGTTTGGCTGACCTACTCCAGCTATAGCTGTAGGTAAAGCTAATATTTTTAGTATTTCAACTACATCAGATGTAAAAGTTACTTGGTCTTCTAGTTGAGATATTTTTGGAACAAGTTTATTTACTGGTGTTTGTAATTTGGTTATTGTGTTTGACACAGCTTCTGTTAATTGAATAAGTTCTTGTACTTTTTCTTGCCCATTAGTTATTAATCTTGTTACTTTTTCTTTTTGTTGAACCGACATAATAGGTTGAGCACATATTATTTCTGGGGTAAGTAACTGATTAGGATCAACTGTTGGAGCTTCACCTCTTAAGACAGCACGAATATCAAATGGTAAAGTATTAGGATCTACTCCAGCTTCTTCAATTAATTCTAAACCTTTATTTATAATTGCTTTTTCAGCAGAATCTAAACCTTTAGACATTCTATCTGAATTCTTAACAATATTATATACTTGTGCAAGAGCTACGGCATCTAAACCCATTATTTACTAGTTGTTACTGTTGATTTATATTGTGTTACTTTACTTAACATATTAGCAGCTAAAGTTGATAATTTAGTTGCTGCAGGTGTTAAAGGTACTATTGGTACTGATATATCTCCAGGTCCTCCTACTGGGTTTGTTGCTAATACATCTGCCATTGTACTTAGGGCCCTACATAGATCTTCAAAATCTGATAAGAATTTATTACCTAATATCATAGGTTCAGAAGCATTTTTATCTCCTAAAGCTACACTTCTTGATTTAATTACAGTTGAAGGGGAATCTATATTTACACTATTAAGTGAATTTAAACCTATTGTCTGAAATGAACTTAGCATTATTGAATCTGACTTAGAATTTAGTACTAATCTTCCTGAGTTTAAAATTATTTGTTCACCTGAATATTCATTTAATTTTGTAGGTGGAAAAAAATAAGAGTCGTAGACTGTTGATGAACCTGATAGAGGGATTAATTGTGTAGATGTTAGGTAAATACTTGAAGCATCCTTATTAATATCTTCTACTTGTGGGATCCATGCTTCTTTATCTTCTTCATCATGCTGCCCATTTCTTATCAATGTTATAGGGTCACCATTTATTCCAGTATTAGACCAAGGGTTAGGTATTATACTACCTGATACTGTAGATCCAAACCTAATAGATTGACCCCACCTACCTTCATGTATAATATCTCCTTCATAAGGTTGTAAGTTTCTTACATCTATTCTTTCATTAAAAGTACTTCCTAAATCTATTTCTGTTCCCCCATCTGTAACCCTTCTTACTGTTCCACCTGCTATTTCTTCATAATCTCTAGTTTGAGCTGCAGTATCACCTCTAAGAGATGATTCAATTGGATCTGGGATTGCATTATGGTGGACACTATTCCATATATTAACAGCTTGAAAATAATAAGCTTGTTTACTATTTACATTATCTTGTATATTACTATTAGGTAATGATATTATATATACTATTTCTTTTTCAACAGGAACTTGTGTTAAATTAGGAAATAAAGGAAGAGCAAAAGCATTTGAATTAAATTGCGGATTGGGGTTTGGATCATTTATATCATTATAAAATATACCTCCTATAGATTGATATTCTCCTTTTAATTTAAATACCTCAGGATTTGTTTCTCCTTCAAGCATAGATTTTACAACCCTAACAGCACGAATGGTTTCCCCATCAATATTAGATTGGGAATTAGATTTATTTTTTAAATTATTAAAAAGAGGCAATTTAGGCATTAATCTTCTTTTTTATATTGTATTTTTTCCATTTCGGCTAGTAATTCTTCTTTTTCTGCTTCAGTAATACCTAATGCATCTTCACCTATGTTATTATTAACTACTCTTTGTATAATAGTAGCCATTTTAATTAAGGCATCATCATTTTTTACTCCTATTTCCATATACTCTTTAATTAAAGGTACTATAAGAGTAGCATCTCCTATTTCTTGGACTAAAGGTTTTAACTCAGAAATTAAAGCTGTTACTTGTTCTGATTTTTTCTTTTGGTTTAGATAAATTTCTTCTAATATGTCCGAAAATTTTTTATCCCCAAATACAATTGAATCTAGTTGGCTCATAATTTTTGGTTATAAATATAAAAAAACTAAATCTTTGAGGAAGGATAATATCCTTGGTCTAGATAAAATAAATATTTTTTCTTAAAAATACCATATAAAACATTAGCAATTTTTGTAATTTTAGGAGTTTTTACATCAATCATTTCTCTAATGTAGATGTAAAGTGCTTTTTTATTGAATACATCAATTGCATCTCTTTTTCTAAATAATTCTAATATAGCATCTGCTATTTTAGCATCATTACCCTTAGGAAAAATTTTAAATATATTTTCAGTACATTCATTAACATATTGATCTATAAAAATAGATAATTTATCTTCATATTTATATCCTTTATTAGACATTTCATCTCCTTCAAACTCACCTTGAGTTACTTTATCAAGATTATCTTCCATTTTTTGGGATGAAATAAATCCAGGTTCTGTAGAATCTAAATTAGAATAATTAGCTAGATCTGTTATTTGTATGTTTTTTATCTTTTTACCATAATTTTTAGTATTATATACTATTAACCATCTTTTAACTATAGTACCAAAATAAGAATATGCCTTAGCTCCATTTTCAGGATTAAACAAATGTATCTTTGATAATAAAAATACCATCAATTCATGTTGTAAATGTTCTAAATTTTCTACTTCTGTATAATAAAATTTAAAAGTATGAATTATATTTTGAGTTAATTTATAAAATGGATAGTGAATGTAATCTTGATATATATTACTTCTTTCTTCTGAATCTTTAGTAGGATCTAAACTATTATATTTTACTATTGCTGCCTCTGTTTCTTTTGAAAAGTATACTCGTCCCTTTCTCTCTCTTTTATTCTTTTCAATTATATGATCCATTTATTCTTAGATTTTTTTAATATTAAAATCATTAAGAATTTCTTGGATTTGTTTTATTGTTTTAAAGAAATACCCTATTTCATCATCTCCTTCAAATGAGCCCTTAATGTCTATTTTTTTAATTTTTTCATCTGAAACCTCGATTACTCTAGATATATTATCTAAATATTTTAGATACCCTAAAAGAATATCTTCTTGTTTTTCATTCTTACGTAATAGATTGATAGTCGTAAATCCTAGGACTACGACTATTAATGATAGTATTACTATTGTTGTTATCATAATTTATCAAATAAGTTTTTAAGTCCTTCGCTTTTTATAGTATTTAAGGCTTTAGACTTAGTACTGGATTTTTTATTTGAATTCAATGTATAATTCTTTTTTGGTTCATCCACACCATTTTCAAATGTGTGTAACCATTCTTTTTCAAACTCAATCCTTGCAGCCATCATATCAGCATGATGTATAATATAAATTAATGAAGTTCTTGGTTTTGTTTCAACCATAAAACTTTTAAAATATGATTCATTAGCTGGGTCGTATAACCCATCATGTAATTTAATTGCTAAATGTTCATTATAAGATAATTTAACACCTGCTTGAGTTAATAAGAAAATTGATCTATCTGGGACTGACATATATGCAATCTTTTTATTAAATTGATACATCTCACCCATGTTTTTCTTTCTCCATTCATCTTTAGAAGGTATATGAGCATATTCAACACCATCACCCATTTTACCTAAATCATGATTAATAGCAGCAAACACTAATTCTTCTACAGTATATGTAGTAGTATCTGCTCCCATCTTACCCCACACATTGTGTAGTTGTAAAGCGCATTCTACAACACGATTAACATGATCAATGTATCCACCTGGGAATGCGTTATGATACGCTTTCTTATGTGAAGCAGGCATAAGTACTAACTCTTCTTGGTGTTGGGTATAAAATGATAATAATTGTGTTTGCCTATCACCTTTTATATATTTTACTATGTTAGAATGAAATATTTCCCAATTCGATGCTATTTGTTCTGCTGGTATGCTCATAACTTTTATTTTTATATTATCCGTTTCTTAATTCTGCGTGTTCTCTTTCTAATGTAGATTCTAAATCTCTAAGAATATTTTCTGTTTCCTCTACTTTTTTTATAAAATCTTCAACTGGTTGTTGTGATTTTACAATTAGTTTTAGATTAGTTAGGTTACCCTGTATTCTGTTTGTAAGACGAACAATTGTCTCTGGGTTGCGTAATGCCATATTATATTTATTTAATTAATGTTTAGTACCTCTTGTACCCCTTTATCTCTATATCCCTTATTCTCTCATTTCTTTAAATCCCTGTATATCGAATTTAATAAAGAATCTTTTAATATCCAAGTTATTTTAATAATTTTATTGATTTTTTCTTTATTTTGAGTAAAAATGCACACCTTTCATATAATTCATCTTTTTGAAAAAACTCAATCCCCATGTCAAGAGTCGCATGGAATTGCTCGTCAGAATAATGTTTAAGTGCGTCAATATAACCTTTATCTTTTAAATTTACGTTGGTAATGTAAGACCAAGCTCTATTAAATACAACGTACTCACCAGCTTCTTTTATATCATTTACATCAAATTCTTGATTTGATTGTTTAAAAAAATTAAGGACTTTTGTATTAAAATTTAAATGATTAATAATTAGTTTTTTATACATGCCTACATGAAATATAGGTTTTGTTTTTAATTCATCTAGATTAGTAGCAGTTTTAGTACCATCAAGTTCTTCGCCTGGTACAAATAACCCAAATATATTAGTCATATCAATCATCTTATTATACATATTCTTAATATTCATTTTTTATATATTTAGGTATAGGTTGTGGAGAATATCGGAGTCGAACCGATGACCTCCTGCGTGCAAGGCAGGCGCTCTAGCCAGCTGAGCTAATCCCCCATTTTATTATTTATCTGCTTTATTACTATAATATTGAATTTCAGACTCAACCATTTCATTATATAGTTTTTCTTTATCTTCATTTGATAAACTTTCCCACCATTCATCATGTAATTTATTTAATTCTTCCATTGTAACAGGTTCACTACTTTTTTTAAAATTATTTTCCATATTATTACTATTTATTATCTAATTCTTCCATTGCTTGTAAAAGAGCTTGTGCAAACCCTTCTGGGTATCTTTTGATTGTTTCTTCTCTACCTAAAGTATTATAAATCTTTTGGAGACCCTTATTAGTTTTTAATCTATCTTTATATTGTTGGTAGGTTTCATCCTCTGCTCTTTCATTACTCATATTAAGCCCATAGAATAAAGATACTTCTCCTTCTTTAATATCTTTAATTCTTTGATTCTTTTGATCTTCTTTTATTTTAGCTAATGTTTCAACACTTCTTTTATCATCTTTACGAAAAGTTAGAGCTTCTTCTCCAAAGGTAATTAGAGTATCTGTGTTATCCATTTTTTTAACTAATTTCTCTATTTTTTTCTTTTCTTTACTCATTTTTTATTTATATTTAAATTTCTCTTTTATTTCCATGTACTATTTTAACTGTTGGAAATCTTAATGATATACCACCTTTATCATTGTGAGTTTCCTCAAAATATTGTACCGTAATTATCTTACCTACAATTGAACCATCCATATATTGTAATCGTTGTTCTTGAGTCCAACCACTACCAACTTTTACTCTATGACCTTTATGTTCAATCCATACTTGTGATAGCATTTTAAGT
>Ga0181410_1001208_pt1 | contig 11042 bp, 24 predicted proteins | sample 33SPOviralmetaG_FD_130112 | JGI IMG/M metagenome (GOLD analysis project Ga0181410, IMG submission 130112) | Marine viral communities from the oligotrophic San Pedro Time Series (SPOT) site, San Pedro Channel, CA, USA - 33 SPOT_SRF_2012-06-20 | ecosystem: Environmental > Aquatic > Marine > Strait... | reverse complement strand
CCCACATAACTTTCCAATTAAATTTTTCGTTGTTTGATGCGATCCAGGTACCCAACGTTTGTACTGAATCGTTTGCTATTACTGAATATCCGGCGAATAAAAATCCCACAAACATCCACAGTGTTAATGCGTCCATATATAATTTCTCCTATACTTGACGGCTTTACCCCGTCGCTCGCATATCGAGTTGTTGTTGTTGACTCATGGTTATTTATTTTATTCTCTGTTGCCCAATAACATCAGTAACATTTGAAATAAGTTAATAAAGTTCAAGTACAAGCTGATTGCAAACTTGATACCATATCTTTCATCTCTGGTTTGTAAGAAAATACGTTTTGCAGTTTGTGTATCGTATGCTGTTAAACCTGTAAAGATCAACACACCAATAATACTGATAGCAAACATCAATGCACTACTAGCCATAAAGATGTTTACAATGCTTGCAATAATAATACCAATCAATCCAATAAACAAAAAACTTCCCCATGAAGTTAAATCTCTGTTGGTTGTGTATCCATACAAACTAGCACCTGCAAACGTTGCACTAGTAATAAAGAACACCTGTGTAATACTCATTGCTGTGTATACTGCAAAAATGGTACTCAAACTAAGTCCCATTAGTGTTACAAATGCATAATAAAACAATGTAAGTTTTTTAAGGTCCCAATTTTGTCCTGCAAAACTGTACCAAAAAATCATTCCCAATGGAGCAAACATTGCTACATAAAGCAAACTGCCCATTGCATACAGTAGTCCACTACTATAGGTTAACCATGCAACTGCACCACTAACTGCTAATCCACTAGCAGTGTGATTGTACATAGTAAGCATAAGTTGTCTTAGGCCTTCGTCAAATTCTCTGTCACGAGTACCTAGTACTGCTCTTTCAAGTTGATTCATTACTACTCCTTCTTATTGATGCAGTATAATATCCTGCGCCAAAACTAATTGCTATTACTGATATCATTGCAATAGCATGCCATAATAGAAAGTCCATTATAAGTCTCCCTCTTTTCTATTCTCACTGTAATGCACATCAAACTCTCCTCCTGGATAACGTGCTTTCAGTTTATTTACATTTTCTTCAATTACTTCGTTTGGATCTAAATTCAATGCTCTACAACTATTAATCCAATACCACATAATATCACCTAGTTCACGTTTAGCATGAAATTGTGTGTCTTCGTCCAATGGCTTGCCTTGAAAGATACACTTCTTTACAATTTCCATAAACTCTCCACCTTCAGCACTCATGCCTACTGCACCTGTAAGTAACAAACTAATGTTTACTCCTGAGCTTTCTAAGTTATACATTGCTTCAGTTGCTTTTGTAATATCATTTGACTGATCGCTGGTGACTTTTTCTACAAAGTCTTTGTATTTGTTTAAATCTACTTGTGACATTTATACCTCTATATCTATAAACTCGCCTACTGTTGTAGTTGAGCCAGTTTCATATCTTAATTTTGCTTGATCTCGTAACGCTTGTATTTCTTGATAACGTTCTTCGATTGCTTTTGTTTGTGCAAGTTTTATCTCAGTTCTAGTTGCTTGCTCTACTACACGTATGCGTTCTTTTTCCATTGGCGGTTTAATATGTTCGCTGTTGGGATATACATTAGGATGACCATATTGGCTAGCTTGTATAGCTTGATACATTTCAAACGGCATACCATGAGTTGGTGTTGTTTTCATTATATTGCTTCTTTTATCATCGTAATGTTTTGTTTCATCTTAGCATTAAACTCCGCATCTGTTTGATTTATGTTTAGTCCTTCACTGAGTGCTCTACTAAAACTTGCAGTCATTTGATCATTTTGTGAAAGACGTCTACATGCTTCAACAGTACAATATCCTCCACTTAACCCTACTAGTTTTTCCAAGTTATTGTACATGGTAAGATCCTTGTACAAGTTTGGTTGATCTGGTAGTGTTAGTTTTAGTATACAATGTCCTTCAAATTTTTTCAAGTGTTTAGATAGTTTTTCTTTTAATAAATTTTCTAACTCTGCTTTATCTTCATGTTCAATAGGAATCTCTGGTTCTACAATTGGTACTAGACCATTATCTGAAATCCGTTGTGCGTATTCAAATTGTTGATCCAATAGTACGTCTAATACTTCAAGTGTCTTAACAATACTACGCATCTTTGTACCTGTACAGTAATTTAGATTTGCATAGTCACACATTCCTTGCACATCAAATACTTTTAGTGTTCCATCTTCTTCACAGCCACTATCTATTTTAAGAATAGCTCTAATACCCTTGTTTTCTAATATAGGAACCATGCCTCTGTCTACTGTGTCTTTGTACAGTATTGCATGACTGATGTTTTCACTATTAAAGTCTGGACTACTTGTCATACGCAATCTCATTAAATGGATATCGTCCATAACTATTTCGTGTGGCAATTCATGTGCATTGGGATAACCGTATCTTTCTAATACGCCCGGGCTACTACCTCCACTGTGATCCATAGCCGCAATAAATCTACTCATATGTTTCTCCAGTGTTGCGAAAGAAGTTTTCACTCCAAAATGCTTTGTCATCTATCCAAACATCATAGTGTTCTTTTTTACCAACACTAAGTTCATGATGCTTTGCACCCCAACCATCCAGTTGGTTCTTTGTTAGATCATAATAATCTACGCCACTAACACAACCACGTGCAGTCATATACTTGATTGTATGTCCTGCATCATATAGTGCATTTACTTTAGCAATACGATCCATCATAGGTTCATGTAGTGCATAATTTTTCTTACCATCTGATTCGAATACTTCGTTACAAATAGTGCCGTCTATATCTATAATATATCTCATTGGAATAAACTGCTTACACTTTCTTCGTTTGTAATTCTACGCATAGCTTCTCCGAAAAGCTCTGCTACTGTTACTTGTCTAATTTTTTTGCTAGAATTCTGCATTGGAATACTATCACTAATTACTAGTTCTTCTAATATACTTGAATCAATTTTTTTGTTTGCACCATTGCTTAGAACACCATGTGTGATATATGCTCGTACACTTAATGCACCTGCATCCATAATAGCCTTTGCGGCATTGCATAGTGTGCCTCCACTATCCACAATATCGTCTACTAGTATTGCATGTTTGCCTTTAACTTCCCCTATTAGGTTCATAACTTCTGCTACGCCTGCTTTGGGTCTACGTTTATCCACAATCGCAACATCACCATAAAACATTTCAGCAAACTTTCTTGCTCTAACAACTCCGCCAGCATCTGGTGATACAAACACTGTGCCTTCTGTACAGTCTACACTTCGCCTTATATCTTTTGCAAATACTACACGGCTTGTTAAATCATCCACTGGGATATCAAAGAAACCTTGTATCTGTCCTGCATGAAGATCCATGGTAAGAATTCTATCTGCACCTGCTCTTGTAAGCAAGTCTGCAACTAGTTTTGCAGTAATAGGAGTACGACTTGCACTTTTCCTATCCTGTCTGGCATATCCATAATATGGCATAACTGCTGATATACGTTTAGCACTGCTACGTTTAGCAGTGTCAATCATTATTAACATTTCCATTAAACTTTCGTTAACAGGCATACAGGTACTGTTAACTAAAAAAACATCCTTGCCTCGGATGTTTTCTTTTATCTCTACTAATATTTCACCGTCACTAAATCGTGTGACATCTGTCGGAACTAGGTCCGTAAAACAGTGTTCGGCAACCTTCTGAGCAAACTCAGGATTGCTACCACCTGCAATAATTTTCATAAGCGCCTCCGTTAAACTGCGAATGATTCGCCACAACCACACTGGGCTTTGGCATTTGGGTTCTTGACAACCAAATAGTTGCCCCCAAGTTCTCTTACATAATCAACTGTACAACCGAACACAAACATTTCCGCCATTGGGTCAAGCTCTAGAATATCTTCTATTACTCTTCCCTCTGGTTCGTCTGTAAAGTCCCAATCATACTTAAATCCACTACAACCTCCGCCAGACACAGCCAACCTTACATATTTTTTTTCGTGTTGTTCTGTCATCTCTGTGAGATAATTTTTTGCTGAGTCAGTTACGATTAGTGGAATTTGCATATTATTTCTCTATTGGTTCTGGTACAATGCCACGTTCTGTTAGCATTGTTCTATTATTTAAGTGTGCTTGTGCAATGTCATCTTTTGATTGACCGTGGTATGCAACTGCATGTCCTTCAGTAATCATTTGGGCATTAATGTTTGTACCGTCTACTAGTACTGTTCCTAGTATGCGTCCAAATTTACCTTTTTCATTGTCTACTATAGTTTGCACAATTATTTCTTCGCCTTTAATATGTTCATACAGCCAATCTTTTGCAAGTAAACCGTATGCTTTTTCTTCTAAGTCTCTAGTTCTACTCTCTGGTGTATCTATTCCTAACATACGCACTCTACCTGATAGCAGTACGTCAAATCCTAAGTCTAGTATACAGTCAAATGTGTCTCCGTCAACTACTCTTGTTACTTCCTTAACTCGAAAGTTATATAGTTCAATTTCACTCATTGTCAACTCCTCTACAGAGTATTTATGAGCTCTTCCTTGATATTTTGTATTGTTTCTACAGGATCAAGTGATTCAGTAATAGTTCTACCTATAACCAAATAATTTGCACCCATGTCTGTTGCTTGTCTTGCAGATACTGTTCTAACCTGTCCTTTGTTTGTACCAATGCCTGGACAAACCTTTATCATTCCGTATGTTAAAGGTTTTACTACTTCTAAATCTTTTGGACTACATATCATGCCTGCAAAACCATATGGTTTTATTTTGTCTATGTTATCTCTCCACATGACTCTTACGCCACCTGGTAAGTAATTCATTATCTCTAATAGATCACTACCAGTCCAGCTAGTGAGATAGGTAACACCCAATAGTTTAATTTGATCTGTAAATGGTTGTATTTCTTCAAATACTGCTCTGTTGTTGTGTGTGCATATGGTAGTCATTGTAGCACCTTTGTCTACAATCTTTTGTACTACTTGCTTAACAGTATTTGGTGTGTCCCACAATTTGCAATCGATGAAAAGCTCATCAGCCAGATCTCGTATTGCGTCAGTGTATTCCCACATTAAATGATTTATTTTAAATCCGTCTACTTTGTTTTTTAGTTTAGATGCAATTTCGATATTTGCTTGCACATCTGTATTATCTAATGCAACTATAATTTTGCTCATTCTTCAGGACCTGGGTTTTTACTTACTAGTTCTGCTTTACCTTCTTTACCGTTCCATTCATCTGCGTCTGGTAACTGGTCTATTTTCTCTGTTATGTTGGGCCATAGCTCAGACATCTCTGTGTTAAATTTTAACCATTTTGCAAGATCAGGTGTCATATCAGTATCTGGTACAATAGCATCTGCAGGACATTCTGGTTCGCACACTCCACAGTCAATACACTCGTCTGGGTGTATTACGATAGTATTCTCTCCAATATAAAAACAATCTACAGGACAAACTTCTACACAATCTGTAAACCTACAATTGACACAGTTTTCATTAACAATATATGTCATTCATTTACTATATTTTCATTCACAACCTGATTAATCATTGCTTGCTTTGAAAGTCTGAGATCTAACTCTATACCTAATTCTTGCTGAGCATACTCTACTATTTTTGTTTTTGTCATTGCTTGCAATCCTTCTTTAGTAGCCTTTTTCGAATCTGCCGGTACAGTATTTGGTTTCACTACCAGTGTACTTGTTGGAATTGCATCTTTAAATTTGTCGTCCATTACCAAACTCCTAATATCATTTTTGCTTCTTCGCCCATCATGTCTGGGCCAAATGGTGGATCAAATGTTGTTATAATTTCACAAATGTCTACACCGTCAACATTTTCTGTTGCATCTTTAATGTCTTGTATAATTTGATCAGCAAATGGACAAAAGGCACTTGTTAGTGTATGTGTTACAACTGCCTTAGGTAGACTATCTAAATTAATATCATATATTAATCCTAAATCATATACATTTATACTAATCTCAGGATCATATACATCTCTGAGACTTTCAACTATATTTGCGCCAATATTATCTTTTGTTTCCACTGCAAGCTACCAACTTAAATGTTATCATATCCTCATGACTTCTAAACCAACACTCGTAACCATTACGATATTGATCGTACCTAAAACCGCCATACATTGTGCCAAAAAGATTTTCTAAAAAACTATGAAATCCTTTTGGCTTGTTGTACTTTGGACTTTTTACAAATACTGTACAATAGTATCTGTCGTCTTGTTTCCAATTAGCACACCATTCAAGGTCGTTCGTTGTAATAGATCGCACTATTTGCTCCGTGTTCTGCACATTCGCAACTAACAACAAAACATCTATTGTTAGTCATTTCTTTAACCAATTTGTCTGCAAACATACATGCATGCTCTGCAAACTTTTCTACTCCAACACCATCTAAAACAGTTAGTTCAGCTAACCCTTTTTCTTCTAAATCTTTAAATGTATCCATGTGCGGATCAGTTTGATCTAAAACAATTTTATGATCGAAACTGTCTTCTAACCATGCTTTGAGTGGCTTTAGTCCACCAAAGTCTACAACCCAATTGCGTTCATCTAAATTGTTACAACCAAATGTAAATTTAAATTGTAAACTATAACCATGTAAAAATTTACAATGACTGTGTGCATTTGGTTGTCTAAAACATGCACTTAACCCTATGTTATGTCCATATGTTTTTGTGCTTTCATAATATCTACTAGGCATATATCCTCCTATCATTTGTATTCATATTAGCATAGATTTTAGAATATGCAACCTGAATTGCTTTGGCTTGATAGTAACTATCTTTGAGTGCATTGTGCAAATCAGTCTGCATATCTTTTCTTGGATCTCTAGGTAGTATACTTATTAGTGTTCTACCATCTCTGACTTGCCAAAAGTTCCAAGGGATTGGTGTTGCCATTTGACGATAAAGGTCTTCGACCATAGTAACATCAAAACCATATCCATGACCCCATAATACATCGACACCTACCATCCACTTGGTCAAGTGGTCTAAGAAGTGTTTCAGCCCGACTCTGTCTTCTTCTCCAAAGGCTTCTTCTCTTATTCGAGGGTCTTGTTTGGCCCACCAATCCAATGTATCTTGATTAACTGTTCTTCCAAGACGATCTTGTTCATCTATATCTAAGCGAAAATAAAAATCACTGTGTGGTTCTTTGTCACTGTAAGGATCGAATTTTACACCACCAATTGTGGTTACTGTGGCTTGTGGGCACGTATCAAACGTTTCCAAATCTATCATTGCGTGTGTTGTCATACTAACTCTTTTAAAACTTGTGCTATCTTATCAATTAACCATTTTTCTTCAACACTTGGTACCCAACTTTCTTGAGGTACTAGTGTATCAAATGTTTCCCACATTGCATCTTGTTCATTCATTTTCATTTTCCCATTGATTATAACAATCTGAGAATCCCATGTTCATTGGAGAGTACTCACTTACATTTTCTTCTTGCCATTTGTGAATTTCTTCCCACTGTGCTTCTGTAAGTTCTGAAAGGTCTTCAATTTCATAGTGTTCTAGGATCTGTGTTTGTACACGATCATATACATCATTTTCAATTTGCTCTTCGTGTTTGTGCATTCTGTGCCATTCAAAACTCATTATCCACGCCTCATGTTTGCAATATCAACTGCATCTTCTTTTTTGTCTGCAAACACAGGAACCATATTGCTCTTGTGCATTGTAGCTATTCCCAATAGTTGTCTCTCGCCCGAGTAAACCTGTCGTTCTTTTTGGGCGGTGCTTCCTCCAGGTATAATATCGCTAGTAGGCAAACCTGTCCTATTAGTGCTATAATCAGGCTTAGATAAAATAGAAACGTTAGCATTTTTTTCCTTATTGTTAGCTATCTGCTCTGGATGAGCATTCATCTTTCGTAGCCACTTTTCATGTTTCGCTTCAGCTTCTAACATCTTTTTAGTTTTGTTTTTAGCTTTACGTTTCTTATAGCTAGTTGTGGTCATATACGGACCAACCAAGTGCATACTCATACTTACCTCCCGGAGTACTTTACAGACTCCTTAGGGCCTGTAGTTGTAAATTCCATACCATGTGCATTACCTACATAAACTCTACCGGTCCAACGCATTGGAATTCTATTTGTTGCAATGTAAGCATCTAAGTGTTTTTCAAATTTAAAGTTATCAATTTCAGCAACAACTTCTTTATCGTTACTTGTGCAGACAATTACTGCTTCGTTAGCATAAACGACTTTATTATTCATTATGACCTCTAGTTAATTATTTGGTAACGTAGACGAAACTTTTGTGTTTTTCCTACATACGAATTAGCGCCAACAGCCTTGTTAACTCTTAGTTTTATAATATTACCATTAACATTATATGTCAAGTCATATTCATTGACTATTGCCCTCGAAGTGTTACTGTATTCTGTATGACACTGATTAACCATCTGATATCCAACAATACTATTGTTACCAGACTGACTACCTTTTTGTGCACCAATTACTGCTCCTAGTGCAGTTGCGGCTTCTTTGCCACTACCACTACCAAATTGATTACCTATTACTCCGCCAATGATAGCACCTAGTACTGTGTTAGCACCATTGTTGCCTTGACCATTGTTTCCGTAAACAGGAACTTGCACTTGTTTACAAACTTGTACTGGTTGCCGATTGGTTACTTGTGTATACACTGGCTCTACTTTTGTAATGTTACCGTATACAATTGAACTACCTGCAAATGCACCACTTGCAAATACAATGCTTATAATGCCAAAACATAACGCGATACCAAACTTCATATTTTTAATCATTGTTCACTCCTCGTAATCTTCTATATCTTGGTATGTATTCAATTTATCTTTATTAATCCAAACTTCAAAAAATTCTTCTGGTGTTAGATCTTTATCATTGTAAACCTGACGTTCGTCTTTATTTTCCCAATACGCATGCCAGAATTCTGATTTCTTCTTTGCTATTTTAAAAGTCATATAGAACCTCATTTAACTTTGTTAGTATAGCACTATTTACTATGATATGTCAACCTAATCGTTCCTGACACCTGTGCCATAATCTATCGTTACAGGAAACCTAGGAACACCGTCGTTGCTCAATTCAAAGTATCTACAAGTTGCCCAGTCTATATTTGGGTTTTCTAATAGTTCCTTTAACTTGGCTTGCGACCCTCTAATACCACTACTAAATGTAGTACCGTCTGGCATTTTAAGAGTAAGTCTTTTAGCATATCCTGCCCAATTACCTTGTCCTTCATGTACTTGTACAACTTGATATTCTTCAGTGATAAACTCTTTTCTCTTCAACAAGCCTTTGCTTCTTTTGTTTTCATACACTGTATCTTGTCTAACCATTTGACCTTCATAGCCAGCAGTTGTATACTCACCATACATAACATCTATTTCTTCAGTTGTTTCACATATTGCTGAAGCAACCAAATGAATACCAACTGCTTTTTTGTTTACAAGATGTACATTCTTTTGTATCCAGTTGTATCTCTGCATAAAAGTCATGTTTGGATTAGCACTGTCAAACATATCATATATGTGATACTGTACAAGCTCTTTACTTTCTGCTAATTCATCAGCACCCAAGTTAACAGTTTTTCTTACTAAACTTGTTATCTTTTGAAAGTTATCTTTAAGTTCATGATTGTAAAGTTCACCATCTAGTGTTACTGTTGGGTGGTCTTTAATAAAGTCTGCTAGTGCTTCAGCTATGTGAGGTACTGCGACAATCTCTTTATTGCTTCTACTGTACAAGCCTCTTGTATTAACAACCATTCTAATACCATCTAGTTTAGGCTGTGTAATACCACTTGTTACAGGAGTCTTTGTAAAATCATGTGCTAGCATTGGCTTGAAAGCAGTATAGCTATCAATGTCATTTGCATCTACAAAATAGTCTTTGTCAACGTTTTTAGTCCATTCAGCTTGTGCTTCAAACTCTGCTTGTGTTTTAGCAGTAGTAGCATTACTTCTACCAACGTTTTTAGCTTCTGTTAAGTTCCATGCTGAGGTCACTTTTTGACCATCAACTAGTCCTGAAATAGTTCTTATACCCGCTTCATTGTCGTTGTTAAAACCAACTTCCATAGTCCAAATACGAACTTTGCCTTTGCTATCTCTTTTGTATAACGGGTCTAAACTAACTATATTCTGCATATATCACTCCTTAATTGTTATATACAGTATAGCACCAAGATGTCTTGTTGTCAACCTTTTTATGTCATGTGTACAAGATAAACCAGCAACCAAATCAACAAACCTAGGGCAACACCTTTAGCCCAAGCTATCCAAGCTACACCATACCAGCTAATGTTTAACTTGTCCATCCACCAATCTATTTGACGCTTGTGCCATTCAATAAATCTAGTCATTTTCATCTCCGTGTAGTGCTGGATCTCTACCAAAGCCGGGTCTAACCCTAGGAGTAACTTGGTCTACTTCTATACTGTAGTGTTCTAAACCGTCTTGACTCTTTAAGAAGTCGATGGCAAGCCAGCAGTCCTCTATACTTGGAAGACCGGCATGTACTTCATGGCCCTTGCTGTCAACAACAAAATAGGTATAAACTTTACCTGGCCATGGTTTATGCTTTTCGATTGGTGTTCTCATTTCATCAATCCTATCCAGTGTGTGCAATCATCACATGGGTCATCAAATTGAAAAGAACGCCAACTTTCGTCGGTATCTTCCATGGTTTAATATTTATCGCTAAATATTGCAATGGATAAGTACATACATAACGAAAGGGATTGATATGGCAACACAACCAGATGACAAAGGTAAATTAGAAGTTGCAGTTCGTATCTTAGGAAATGAACTAGTAGCACTAAAAATGGAAGTAGATGACTTCAAAATGAAATGGTTAGTATATGGTGTAATCACTATAGTAGCACTTGCTTGGGCAGGCGGAACATACGGACCACCACTTATTAACATGATGGGGAATTAAATGGGAAAGAAAAAATCAGGAACAAGTTACACTAGTAAAGGTATAGTAGGAACTACTCGCAGTAGAAAACGTCAT
>Ga0181410_1001204_pt1 | contig 11061 bp, 25 predicted proteins | sample 33SPOviralmetaG_FD_130112 | JGI IMG/M metagenome (GOLD analysis project Ga0181410, IMG submission 130112) | Marine viral communities from the oligotrophic San Pedro Time Series (SPOT) site, San Pedro Channel, CA, USA - 33 SPOT_SRF_2012-06-20 | ecosystem: Environmental > Aquatic > Marine > Strait... | reverse complement strand
TTCATTGAGCCAACTTGCTCCGCGAAGATAATTAATTGGCATACCTTTTACTATTTCTTTATTTTTTAATATACTTGCTTGGCCAGGAATTAATAATTCATCTAGTTTTTCATTCATTGGCATCATGTATGGATTGATTTTTTCCGCCATTTCGCCAGGTAATGCTCCAAGACTTTTTTCACCACTCTCTGCAATTGTTCGAACATAAGTAATTCCGCGCTCATTATTCATGTTGTATAATTGCAAGGCTCCATATATTGCAACATATGTTTTACTTGTTCCAGCGGGACCACTAATAAATATTATTTTACTATCTTTGTCAAAGATAATTTTTAATAATTGTTTTTGTTTGTCCGTTAAACTTATTTGTTTAAGTTTTATATTTGTTTTGGTTAATGAGGTACGAATTCTTTCGATATCATCCTCATTCACGATTTCCGGTTTTTTCTTGCGTCGAGGCATTTTATATATTATACTAACATAATAGTACACGTTTTTTATTTTTTTATGAGGCAAGCCTTATTGTTTTATATATAAATTGATTATTTTTATATAGGCCCCGTATTTTTTTTAGTTGAACATATATATTGTAATTTATAAGATGAATTTCATATTGAAAAAAGGCACCCCCCGCACTTCTCACAAAACTAATACAGGAAATGAATTCATTTAATGGGTAGGGTCATACCGGGGGTGGGGGTATAGTGCAATAAAATAGTTGAATCTTTTTTCGCTTTTTACTTGCAATTTTTAAAAAAAAAGATTAAAGTAATTACATATGATTAAGAAAATAAGAATTAAAAAGTGGTCAACCCACTACAGCGTTAAAGTTTGGGATAACCCATCCCAAGAATATCCACGAGTTCGTTCCGCGAACATCGACCGCAAAACAGGTCGAGCTCCATACCTTGACAGAATACTTGCGGAAGAGCAAGACATTTCTTTCTCTCAAATCCACGACGATGTGGAAACAATTTGGCAATAAAGCTTGACCTTTGCTAGTAAACCTTTAGAATAAATAATTATGATTAATGTATTCAGAAACCCAAACTTCCAAAATTGGTTCAATGTTTTTTACAACGGCAAGCTCGTTGACAACGCGAAAAGCTATGCGAAGGCTTTAGAAATAGCTCAAGAATTAAGCCAACGCACTCGCTCACCTATTCTCTCAAGTAATAAGTAACCTAAACAACTAAAAAATTATGATCTTAGAAATTATCTTTTTCGCCAATATGTCTCTCGTATTCTACTTTATGTTTAGCGATCTACTAACTGACTAAAAAGTTGCCCGATCCAACTCGGGCCCCCCGGCGGTTGAATTGTGCAATAAAATAAGAGAATCTTTTTTCACTTTTTGCTTGCAATTTCTGACCTGATGTGCTACCTTGTAGGTATATGATTAAGACAAATAATAAAGTAAACGGCTTCATTGCCAAAGTAAATATAATTGACCGCAAGACAGGCGAGCTGATCAGCTCAAATGTAATGATGAAATGCGAACATCACGCAACGATTGAAGACTTGAACAAAGATCTTGCCAAGTTTGGACTGCCTAGAAAGTTTGAACTTGTCGAATGGATAGCTTAAAATAATTCACTTTTAGCTTGCAATTGCACAAAAAATTTCTTAAAGTAATACTATGACAGAACAAAAAAGATTCATCGAACTAGAACTCGGACTCGCTCTTTCGAAAGCCGAAGGAAATCTGAACTTCCTTGCTAATGCAGAAATGAAAACATTCACACAAGGCGAAGCTGTGTTGGATGCGTTGCATGCAATACAGGAAGCAAGAAAACAATTGCAAGCAATCCTTCACAAACAAAGAAAAAACGAAACAAAATAATTATGCGAAAAGTAACAGCACAAATCAAAGCAGCCTTCGAGCAAGGCACATCTTTAAAAGTCGGCAACACCGAGACAGACGGCAAAACCGTTTGGCTGCATGGTAACGCAATTGTCAAACGCGATCCTGACGGGCTTGTCAGATGGTCGCTTGCGGGATGGAATACACCCACCACACGCGAACGCGTCAACGGCATAGCTAACGCGGGCGTCTATCAGTACAAATTCGAGCCTGTACTAAATGGTCAAGAAATTAACCCATCCGACTGGTTCGCTTCTAATACTGCTGAGCCAGATCTTCTTGTGTTTTAACCAACTAAAAAGTTGCCCGATCCAACTCGGGCCCCCCCGCGAGCGGATTGTGCAATAAAATAGTTGAAAGTTTTTCTTGACTTTTCGGGGTTTCTGTGCGATGTTTAGGTATGAATCAAAAAGATAGACAACCACTCACAGAAAGAGAAAAAATTCTCCTCGCCTTCAAACTTAAAAAAACTCAAAAAAAAGTAAAATAAAGTTTGACATTTGCTAAAATATATAATAGATTGTAAATATGATTAAGACAACAGAACAAATAAAAAACGAAATCGCAATAGAAAAAAACCAACTTGCAATGTGGCAAGGTAAAATGGATCAAAGCGAAATTGATTGGATCAATGCAAAAATTTCTGACCTTAAGGCTATGCTTTCACAAGCTCGCTATAATGACAAAGTTTTAGCTTATGGTTGGAAGTCAGTAGAAAGAAATGCTTGACAGAAAAAAAATTTATATAAACTCAAATCTAATTGCTTAAAAAATAAAATTATGAAAATCACATCAAACTCCCTCGCTAAAATTAAACAATATGTCCGCAATGTCAGCGTTCACAACAAGCAAAAAGGTAAGCACGGCAAAGCCTTTGAAAGGTTTCTTTCTGATTACTTCTGCCTTCCTGCCCACGAACAGCACAACGCGAAAGTTGACTTTCCTGTTGAGGTAGTAAGTCAAGGCGTTGTTCCTAGTCAATTGGTTGGAGATTGGGAAGTAAAATACTATGATATAAAAAGGCAAAACATCTTACTCGGAGACATTAAAAGAAAAGTTGATTCTTTCAAAAAAGGATTAATTCTTGTAATTGGTTTTTATAATGGATCACCCGAAAATCTAGTTGATGTAAAATTCTACAAAATCAAAACAAATGTTGAAATTCTTAAGATGCAAAAAGTTTGGCTTCAAGTTGATGAATACATCAAAGACAAGTCAAACCCAATCAATAAAACAAGAGAAATGTGCAGTAATGTAAACAGAGTGCATAATGGAGCTTTTTCAGTAACTAATCTTTCTAGAGATGTTAGGTGGAGCAATAGTAAACAAAAATGGGAGAATGAGGCAAGACAAACCTCTCTCAGTCTTAACCTCAAAAAACTAACACCAATGTTTTAAAAAGTTGCCCGATCCAACTCGGGCCCCCCCGCGAGCGGATTGTGCAATAAAATAGTTGAATTTTAGGCTTGTGTTTTGCCGGTTTCTGTGGTAGTTTTTACTTATGATTAAGACAAAAGAAACACTCCTCCAAGAACTCGACTTCGGAATTAAGCTTGCTCAAATCAAAGGTTCTATTGAGTTTTTGCATTACATGAACACAGAAAAAAAAGAATCCGCAAGGACTTTGACTGAAGAAATGACAACGCAAGGACTCATTGAAAAGGTTGAAGCTCTTCAAAAAATGTTTAAAGAAATTCAAAAATAAATCGTTTTTAGCTTGCAATAAATTAAAAAATCAACTAGATTACTACCATGGACAAAATAAAAGAACTCAAAGAAATCATTCGAATCCAAACACCTCTTGCCGATCTTGGCAACATTGAATCCATGCAAATGGTCATCAATGCCCAAATTGAGCTTGACGAGATTCAAGACAATCAAAAAGCACAAAAAACTTTCATGAAGTTTTTGCTTGCAAAACCTGAAAAATTCGTTTAATCTAATTACTATGACAGAATCACAAAGACTAGAAAACATCCGTAGAATTGCGGAAAATAATAATGCCGAAGTAAGTCCTGTACTTCAAAACTTCATTGAAGAATTAAAGGTCGAAAAGCTTGCTGAAGATCTCGTTCTCGAATATGGCTTACTTAACGCAAAAAAAGAAGATGTTCAAGATGAAGTTCAAGAGCTTGCTTCTTTTGATGACAAAGCCGAAGAAGATGATGACTTTGACAATGACGAAAATCTTCACGACATGAAATCCGTGAGTTCGTCAATGCGTGAAATCTTCGGAGAATAGGCTTGACTAACAAGCCTTTTTTTGCTACAATTAGATTATGGAATTAGCACTACTTCTCTCAATAGCGTTCGTCATTGGCATTTTTCGTGGAATAACCGATTCAGTTTTCTAAAATGGAATTACTTTTACTAGAACTAGGTTGCATAATCCTCTCTCCATTATTCTTTCTTTGGTTCATGCTTTAGGTCAATAGGTCACTTTTAGTGACCTGACCTTTAGCGTTAAAAAGTTGCACTATCCGGCTCGGGCCCCCCTGCGAGCGAATTGTGCAATAAAATAGTTGAAAGTTTTTCTTGACTTTTGCGAAAAATTTGACTACATTACTATCATGACAGATACAACATACAACGGATGGAAAAATTGGGCAACTTGGAATGTCGCTCTTTGGTTAGATAATGACGAATTCCTTTACAAGCTCTCTCGTAGATTTGTGAGCTTTAAGGATCTTGCAAGTTGCCTTGAAAATGCAGGAATGTTTGCTACTCCTGACGGAGCGAGCTTTAAAGATGAAGAGCTTGACATTTACGCACTTGACGAGTGGTTAATGGATGAATAAAAAGCTTGCAATTACTTTTTTACTTTGCTAAATTACTTTTATGACCAAAAACGAAATGCAAAAAGAAATCCTCGAACTTCACAAAGTTCTTAAAGAGTGCATCTTGACCGACTCTCAAAGAATTGCAATACGCAATGAAATTGGCGAGCTGGAAGACCAGATCTCACTCATACAATTTGAAGACCAGCCCGACATTGATTGGGGATTTCACTCCCAATGGGAGTAACCTCTTAAAAAGTTATCTTATCCCACTGCAGGGGGGGCCTGGTAGAATCGGTTAATTAAATACTTTTATAATATAATTTTTATATCTTGATTGACCTATTCTTTTATTTAGTATTTGTTATTTATTATTTAGTATTTGGTATTTCCACTAAATTTTTTGTTATTTTAGCTTGAGTATTTACGAGTGCAACAGTAAAAGGTGAATGTTCAGTTGCTCGATCAAGATTTGATTCAAGGTTTCGTATTGCGTTGACAATGTAGTCAAAAGTTCCTTGAATGCCCATTGGCTCGCCGTTCTTTAGTATTTGGTAACTATTCATAATCCTGCTCTTTCTTTGTGTTTTTTTACTACTTTTTCGTTGAAGTCATTCCGAAGATCGTGAAGTAATTTTTCGTGCTTAATTCCGTCAATCTCAAATTGATGCATCAGCGAAGTCACTTGGTGTGGAGCTTGCCAACCAAGCACATCGTCCGAAACAGAGAGTGGAACAAAGTCACCTCGTTGATTGAAGACTGCAACCTCAAAAGTGTTTGGGTGATTGCCGTAATACACATCGCCACCATCAGTATTAGCAACAACGCTGAAAGCATAGCCATTGTCAAGGGTTAAACTTGCCATCACTCCCAAATCTTTTGCGTGAGGGTGAGGTGCGAATTTTAAGTCATCAAAGGTCTTCATGGTAAATGTAGATTGGTTGTGAATTATGGGTTAGCGTTGAGTGTTTTACGAATGTTTTAGTGTTAATGTTCTTTTTGAATGTGTCTTCAGAGATGAACAAATCATTCTTGTCTGTCTTTTCTTCTGAGCTTACAATGATGAAACATCCGTCATTTGATTTTGTTAGCAAGTGTTTCATTAATTAGGATTGTAAGGGAATTGCTCGTTGTTGTCAATCATTTTCTCGTAAGCGTGAGCTTTTTCTCCAATGATGGTTAAAGCATGACCAATCTCTTTAATCATGTCATAATTTTTTAGACTAATGACGCCTTCCTTGCTACTTGGTTCAATGACATTTTCCCAGAGGTATGCCATGCAAAGACTCATAGCCTCTTTTGAGTTAGGAATTTCTTCAGAATTTTCTTTAATGAACATTTTTTAATACCTCCTTATGTTTTAGCTTCCGATGAATCACTTTTGCTTTGACCTTGTGAGGTCTCGACTTAGTGAAGAGAATGGTTTTTCTAATCTTAATCATGGTTCAATTATGACAGGTCAATAGCAAAAGTCAAGTCCAAAATTCAACTAAGTTTTTGCACGATTCTATCGCGGGCCCCCCGCGGCAGGATTGGTTAACTTTTTAGTAGCCTAACCATTCCAACACTTTTTGTGCATCATACTCTTCTTTGTCGCCCATGTCTTGAAAAAATTCATCAAGCTCTTGGCAACCATGTTGAGCAAGCACATTAAATGCTTCGCTTTGTGAGAGTTTAATTTCTTCGGCTGAATCGTAATAAGTATCACTCATGAGTTTACTCCTTCCTGTACAAATCCTGTTTCATCTTTCTTTGCTAAACCTTTCTCGATTAAGCCAACAACAACACCTTGCTTGTCGAGAAAACGCAAATCGTTTTCGTCACCATTGACAACTTTGTAACCTTTCCAAGTTTGCGGAAGTTGGTTGCGAAACACAACGGCAACATTACCACCCATAGCAAGAACCATTTCACATTTCTTGTCATTGTTTTCTGAGCGAGAAAAAGTTAGATGGTAATTAGATGGAAATTTTTGTTCATCTTTAGTAAAAGGTTTACCAAGAAAAGCACACATTCTCTTGAATGACTTTGTGTAATCGTAGAATTGTTCTCCACAGAAGTATTCAAAGATGTTGTAATCTGGGTCTTTCATGTAAACATCCTCCCAAGCAATGTCGCTAGTTAGATTGAGACGGAAAACTGATTTCATTCCTTTCTTGGTTGAAGTCTTGATTGAAGAAGCAATTTCTTTGCACAACTTGTACATGAATTCTTTTTTCTTGTCAAAAAATAGTTTTGTCTTTGCTACTCTTGATGCCTGAATTGAGTTCATTTGCCCACGACCAGCAGTGTTGAGACAAGAAGCAGTGCAACCTTTGCTTCGCCATTGGCAAACCTCATTACCTGAGAGACTAGCAGGAGCAAAATGGATGCCTTTAGTAACATAGCCAAGCTCCTCGCCTTTGACTATCTTTGCATTTCCTTGAGTGAGAATTGTTGTCTTAATCATGGTTTCATTATGACAAATTCTTGCCTAAAGTCAAGTCCAAAATTCAACTAAGTTTTTGCACGATTCTACTGCCGGGGGGCCCGGATTGAATAGGTTAACTTTATAAAAGAAAAAGCCTCCCTTTCGGGAGGCTTAATCTTTGCTCTTTACGAGCGAATCACTAACTCACCGACCTCTTAAAAGTTTTGTCAGCACAAGTGGCTCGAAGCACATGACGACGATTGACTCGACGATTGCCTCCGTTGGTATCCTTGAACATCACATGACGAGAAGTCACTCCTGTGATTTTGGCGGAATACACCCTTCTTTGCTCGCCTCTCTTGACAAGAAGAGAAGTGAAACGACCTTTGAGAGAATCAACGACATTTTGTAGTTTTGGCTGTTTTTTCATAGTATTATTAGTTTTAATGATTTTTAGATTAGGTTAGGTTATGATTAAGAAACTGCAACTTGAGAAGTCAAACCGACTTCCGAGTCAAGAACACCATGCAATGCAAGTGAACGATTTGGCAAGGCGGTAATTCCACCCTTTAGAATGTGAGTGAATCCATTGTACAATGAGTGCATGGTGCGAGGTGAAAAGTCATCATGTTCAGGCTTGTGCCATTGCTCAACAACATCAGCAATCTTTGCTTTTGGAATTGCTCCGTTTTGGTATGCACGGATGACAAGATCATGTGCTTGCTCGTTGCCAAGTTCATGCTCCTTGTAAGCTTGAATGCGTTGCTCATCACTTGCCCATGTCTCAGTCATCTTGCCAAGAGTGCGAGCGATTACTTGTGAAAGATCGTTCAAGATGTTCTTAGTATGCCTACGAGCAAGAACAACTTCATTGGTAAAAATCAAGTTTGAACAAACAAATGGAGCGTTACCCATGCAAAGTCCTGCGGGAAAGCATTTGTCGTGAGAGTTGCGAAGCCCAACGATTGTGCCACGCTCATCGTTGTCAACTCCTGTATTCTTAACATGAAAAAGTCCGAAGTAGCGTTGACCGAAACGATGAAGAGAATGGTAAGTGTCAACGATTTCCCAACCATTTTGTTCCATTTGGTTTTGCACTCGGTCAACTAAGAATGAGTGGCTAATTGGTCTCCATGAATCAGTTGCTTCAGGAGTTTGAACTGCCTGAACATCTTTGAAAGAGGATTCTTTGGTTGCACATACTTTGAGGTTAATTCGATTTGTCATAATTTTTAGCTTTGTGAGTTATTGTCTTTGATGAGTTAATTGTACTAAATTTGGTCTAATCTGTCAAGCTTTTTTTTCTTCAATTAAGTTTTTTTTGTTTCGACTAATTTTTTTTGTTTGTGATTATCGCCTTTATGTTTACTAGTATGACAGAAAATCCGGTATTGTCAACCCCCAAATGCAAAAAACATTCTACTAAATAATTGACTTATTCTTTTGCGGGGGGGCCTGAGTAAAATTGTGCAATAAAGTAGAAGGGTTCGGCAGGATTAACCCACCGAACCCAAACCTACTAAACCTTTTTCTCTAACTCGTAAAGCTGATTAAGCAAGAGATTGTGTGCAAGCCTGCGAGCAAGATGATCCTTGCCCCGAAGCCCACGCTTTTCGATCATAGCTAAATTAAAACCTATTTCACGAACTTTCTTCTGCAATGATTGAGCTGAATTCGACATGATTAACCTTGGTTAATTTGTGAATAATGGTTGTAAGCACTCTCTGCTTCCGCTTGAGATTCAAAATGAACCTCGATTAAATCCTTTTGAAAATATGGATGGTAAGGGGTTTCTGATTCCTCAAACCATAAACTCCAAGTTTCTGAATCCTGATTGTAGGATGGCGTTTCTAATGGCTCGCCTTCGCAAACCGCATTAATGTAATTTTCGTTTTCCATTTTAGTAATTGTACATTTGTTTGTGCATTTCCACATCGACTTCGTTTGGCGAGTCAAAAGAACTTTGTTCTTGAACCTCAAAGTATTCATGTTCTCTTCCGAGACGAATCGAAACATGGTCGCTAGTAATAATGATCCTGCCTCCGCCAACTATTGCTAGTCTAGCTTGCAGATCGTTAATTGTGTTTTGTAGTTCTTCCATAATCAATACCAACTAGAATAGTAAACTTTCTCACCTTTGTCAAGAGCTTTTTTTGCATCTTCGATGAATTGCAAATCTTGCTCTTTGTGGTAGTAATCGTTCTCAGGAAGAGATTCTCCATTGTCATCTTTGTAGAAGTAAGAATCATCTCCAAAGAAAAATCCTTGTGTTTCAGGTAATGCAAAATCATTTACTGCTTCCTCTAGCAAATCAATGTCTTCTCTTGTTAATTCTAGCTCAACACAATTAAAGTCTCCCATTGGATCATTTTCTGTGCGAGAATTTGGTCTACCTTTTTCTTCCCAAAGGTTTTCCATCCATCCTTGGAGACGATTATGCTTTCGCCAATAATGAGAGAAAGAACTTTGATCTTCTTTGTCTCGTGAGTATGCTTCTTGGTCTAATCCCATGATTTTCCTTTTGTTAGAGTTGTGCGGATTGAAATGAAGATTCTATTCTAATCTCATCTCGTAAAGATGTCAAGCCATGAATTATGTCGTCTAAGACTTCTTCGGCTGATTGAAAAGTTGAGCCAATCGGAAACTTTTTTGGATGCAATTCATGCTGATCTAAGCATACTTTAGACATTGGATCTGCCCATGCAAGTTCTCCTCGAACTATGCTTAGAATTTCTTCTCTAATTTTTGCTTGCGTCATAATACTGCTAATACTTGTTTGGGTTCTAATCTTACGGCAATAGCATAGTCTACCATTTGCTCGGTGTCTTTGTCAACAAAATTCTCATACTTGTATGGATTGTAAGTAACGGGTCTTGCTGTTGGATGCGAGTCAATCCATTTACCAACAAACCAAGGTTCAATGTAACCTTCAATACCTGCATGAACATTTTTGCGTTTTTCTTTTAACACTCTTGCTCTTCCATGCTTACTGACTTTAAACACGCAACTATGCATGGAAAGTTCTTTGGTGTGAGCTTTAACCAATCCATCTTGACGAATACTCCAACAATCTTTGTGAAGGTTTTTGTAAGCGTAGACAGGTTGATTAAAATTAATCTCATACTTTTTGTCGTGAGGCTTTGTCTTAATCATAGCTTTAGTATGACATTTTTTTGCACAAAGTCAAGGCTAATATTCAACTAAGTTTGTGACTTATCCTCTCAAGGGGGGGCCTGACTGCACAAAATAATTTTTTTAATTACTTATTCTTTTTATTCTAATTTCACAAATTTTTTATTATTTAGTTTATTATTTGTATTATTTACTATTGCAATTTTCATTATTTAGTATTTGGGTATTTGTCTTTCATATTTGGATCAATCATCGCGCCCATCGAAATATCCTCTGAACATGCCTATTACAAACGAAATGGTTAGTAGTATTGTTAACTCCATTACGCAGCTGTGCCAGAATACTGTTTCCAGATTTCAAGATCAAGATCAGTAACTGATTTCCCTAACTGTCGGGCAATGTTTTTGAAGATGTTCGCGAAATAATAGTAAGTGTTCTCATTAGTTGGCGTGCTTTTCGGGGCGTCACTGTATCCTTGGTCGCGAAGGAACCGTAGAATATGTGTGTCCAGCATAGGTTCGTCGAAATCTTCTCTGGAATGCGACAAGAAAAACCTTGCGGTTTTAAGACCAATACCCGGAATCTGAAGTAAACGATTAAGCGTAACGGTCTGAAGGTCTTTGATCTTAGCTACAGCGACATAGGAGTTGTATCTCTGGGCGTAAGGACTAAGCTTAGCCCAATGCATAATCTCATTCAATCTACCCAACTTAATTAATTTTTTAATACAATTAAATGGAGTACTTTCTTCTGTAATGTTTTTTGCTCTCTCTATGAATACTTCTAATTTAGGAGCTTCTATTGCAGATTTTTTACCTGCGACATTAATACAAAATAAAATAAATTCTTCTAATTCGTATTGTGTTCTATTGTAGTTT
>Ga0181410_1001201_pt1 | contig 11068 bp, 26 predicted proteins | sample 33SPOviralmetaG_FD_130112 | JGI IMG/M metagenome (GOLD analysis project Ga0181410, IMG submission 130112) | Marine viral communities from the oligotrophic San Pedro Time Series (SPOT) site, San Pedro Channel, CA, USA - 33 SPOT_SRF_2012-06-20 | ecosystem: Environmental > Aquatic > Marine > Strait... | reverse complement strand
TTATGAAAGTTTGTGTTATCTGTGGTTGCGACTGCTCCAATCGTCGCAACGATGTAATCCAGCCAACTTGTGACGCTTGTGCGTCCGTGGAGTAAAAAATGGAAAACTTTGGAAAACTTTGTTATGCCCTATTTGATTTGTTCATGATGGGGATTTATGTTCTTGCTATTATGTTTGGTATAATGTCAATAGTTTATATGCTTTTACACTGGAGTTAATTATGTTTATGCCAGTTGTTATAGATCAAACAGAAGATTGTGGAAATTCTTTTGGTTGGTCAATCATAGAGTGGAAAGATGATTCCCTTTATGGTAACTGCTTTGAGTTTGCCGTATTGAGACACGGTTCACTGTGCTATGATTCCGGCGTAACATCGGACGTTGTGCGCGGGGATTGGTCTATGATGGAGAAGCTCAAGTGTATGGTTAACGATCTGAATCCTGATCGCCTTTCGTCGTAAATCCTTTGTGTGTAAGCACTTAGGACGGGCGGGGCAGCCCCGCGAGTCGTAAGTCCTTTGGTGGTAACGACTTACAACTATTTGTGTCTTTTCTAAACTTTTCGCATAGAGATTGACCAGACGTGTCACACCGGTGGGCGATAATATATATAGTTAAGAAGTTAATTAGTTAGAGGAAAATTATGTTTGAGAATCCTGAATTTATGTCGTTTGTGGTCGCTCCCGCCATTTTATTTATTTTGCTTTTAATTGCAAAATTATGTGGACTACCCCTTGACAAATAGCCGATATTATGTATAATAGAGGAAACAACAACGAAAGGTTTAATTATGAAATTTGAAAACACACCATCCGGCAAACTGCTTGCTGAGTTCCGTACCGCTATCATGGAATCAATCACGGTTCCTAATCACTTGCTTCCTGTTGAGTTGCGTGATAATGTTCGCGGTTGTCGTACCCTTGCCCGTTTAGATCAGCTTTGTGACAAGCGTGACGGCGTTTCAGAACACACCAAGCTAAAAGCCCTGAAAGCTCGCAACGTAGAGCGATTAGCCGCACAGGTGGAAGCCAAGAGCGTTTTTGCTGCTCATGGTGATTTTGTTGACTTGTCCGGTGAACTGGATTATTCTGATAACGAGTGTGATGATTTACAGTTGACTAAAAACATGCAAGCCTTGGTTGGCGGTATGGTCAACGGTGGTTTAATTGATGTAGAGGATTTACAAGATGAGTGAGAATGCGAAAGAAATGTTCCCTAAGATTTTAATCACCCTTTTCAGGATTGTGGGATTACCTGATTTTGAAGGTAGCGAAGATCAGCAATCTATCAGCCAGCTAAAGGTTGTTGTGCCGCAGGACATCATTTTGTTAATGAATGATCCTGATTGTGATGTGAACACTTGCATCGCTGAGTGGGTAGATATAGCATATCCGGGCTGGTTTGTTGCGATAGAAAAGCCGCAACTAATGAACGAAGAACAATATTTTGAATGGAGAATGAAAGTATGAATGAATTGAAAAGCGTTGGATTTTGCTTAGTCGCTGCTTTGGTCGGCTGGATTGTTTCAGGATTTATTTTCTAAAATAATTAAAGATTACCCCTTGCAATTGCCGATCTATACTATAAAATAAGAGTATAACAACCACACCACTTTGAAAGGTTTACTATGAACGATTTTGATTTTCTGATTGACGAAGTTGCTGCTCCTGCCCACCAACCAACCGCAGCGGATTGGGCAGAAGCCAACGAATACCTTGATTCTATCGGGTACGACGATGGTGATGACGACTGCGAATCTTACGATGCCGATGATGATCGTGGTTTCCAGAACCTTGACACTAACACCCCTTGGTAGGAGTTTTACCATGTACGATGCTTTTGATGATTGCTTTGATCCTGCTGAAAGAGATTACCATGAGGAAATGCTTTTACAGGAAGCAGAAGATTTTGACCGTGATTTTTATGGCGACGAGCCAGAAGCGGATCAAGAACTAGAAAAATTACTTGATGATTTGGAACCACCTTTTTAGTGTTTTATTTTTATAATTTTATTTTAGCTTTTATTTTAGCCGCCCTAAGTCGTTTGCTGGTAAGCACTTAGGTGCGGCGGGGCTGCCCCGCGATTCGTAAGTCCTTTGATAGTAACGACTTACGACAATTCCAAAAAACTTTCAGAAAATAGTGCAGAACCCCTTGACAAATAGACGATATAATGTATAATGGAAGTATAAGAAGCAGCGAGGTAAAGCACCCGACCACTGGGCCGCTCGCGTAAGTCATCTTACTGATCTTTGAAAATTTGGTTGTTTTTTCTAATTTTGTTCAAGATACCCCTTGACAAATGACGATAATTATAGTATAATGATAACATGTTAAGTGAGTCTGTGAGGCGACTTAATGACGGCCAATCTCAGCCGGTCAGCTTGACTTTTTGATCTTTTACAATTTGGTAGTTTCAAGGGCTTGACCCGAAAGCACCGCCCAAGTCGCGGCCATAGCTGGCGAGCTATTCAAGATACGCACCACACAAGAGGCAAACCAATAGGTCGGCTTATGCTTAACGGCAGGTTGGATAGTAAGTCCTCACACACAACGCGAGTCGGGCAAGATGTCCCGATCTGTAAGATCAGACAAATACACAAAATCGCTAACAATACAACACGCCGGAAACGGTTGCACTGAGGTGAGACTTTCCAAGCTATGTATTTGGCACGAACGTGGACGCACGGATCGTCAAGTACTTGCCGCACTCTCAAGCGGTTAGCCGAGATTGCTCAGTGTGCAGGGTTCGTCTCCCTGCTCCGGCAGCCTTACAAGCCGAGATTGTGAACTCGTAAACACCACAGGGCTGAAGTGGAACAGCCATAACAATTCCACGGGACAAATTATGTTAGCAATGACAGCAGTCGTTGCGGCTCCTTGTCGGCTATGCCAAGAGACAATAGATTTGGAAGTTAACCTCCAAGGCTTTGTTGACTGGAAAGCTGGTAAGTATATCCAAGATGCTCTTCCAGAGCTTGATGCGGATATGCGTGAACTTCTTATCTCTGGTACGTGTCCAACGTGCTGGGACAAGATGTTCCCCTCTGACGAAGAGGAATAGGAACCGCTAGACCGTCACCCTTTGGGGTGTGGAGTTTGATAAGCTCTCCCGCAATCACTCAATTATCACATTTATTTTTTACTTTTTTTCAGGAATTTACTTGACATGATTTTCTAGAGCGGTAGCCCATGAAGTTGGGCAACTCAAAGGCGTATCGCCCGCGAGATATTTGGGAGGTGAAACCCGCACCCTTTAGCCGAGCAGTGACGAATCTGCTCACATGACGTAAGTCCTTACCACACAACGACTTAGGATCGGCGGGGCAGCCCCGCAAGCTGTAAGTCCTTTGATACCAACCACTTACAACAATTCTTAAAAAACTTTGAGATTTCCTATTGACAACCCCTTGACTTTGACGATATATATAGTATAATGATAGAGTAAGACAGCCCAATTAAAGCCTCATTGTGACAAAAGGGTTCGGGCGGTATGGCTTCCCGCCCTGTCTTACCTAATACAAACGAGTTGGGTGTTATGGGTACAGCCAGCGGAAAACATTAAAATAAAAAGACTTTACCCCTTGACAACCACAAAAGATATGGTATAATATAAGTATGAAAGACTGGTTAGTAAAGATAAACAAAGACACGAGTTGGACTGTTCAGAACAGAGTAACAAAAGAGAGTAGAAAGATATGGAGTAAGCATGATGTTGAAGAATTCCTTGACTGGCAAGAGAATCTGGATGCCCAAGAAAAGGGCAGAAGTTCTAAAAGACCGGCGAACAAAGCGTAATCGTACACGTTCACAACAGCGTAACAATTGGAGAAAAGAGAATGGCTACTAGTATTAATTTTACCAAAGACAAAGAGACCAAGACCAAGGTTAGATACACAGCAACCGGTGAAGTTTCAGGGTCAATCTATGTTGACAAAGAATCAGAGCTTGCAGTGCTTGACGAAATTCTTTTGCAAATTAATTAAAGTTTGCTCTTGACATTGCCGATAATTATAGTATAATGAAGAAGTAACATCACAACACTTTAGGAGAGACTTATGAAAGTCAAACAAACTGTAGAAGTCCGTTATTCAGCCGCTTACTCTGGTTGGAACGGCTTGGAAATCACTGACGTTGACGGTACTGAGGTAGTCACCAAGCTGACCGACGATCAGTGGCTTGACCTTGAAGATCGCGTCAAAAGCAAGTGCGATAGCATTCGCGAAAAACGTCAAGGTGATATTGATGAGATTGTAGAGCAGCGTGTTGCTGCGGAACTTGCAAAACAGGAGCAAGAAGTTGAATAGTAGTCAAAAGCCGATTGTAGGAATCGGCAGTAAACTTCCTACTGGCGAAACAGTGGTCGCCATTAAGACCGCTACCATTTTAGTTGAGGCTAACGGTAGCCTTAACGAGATTTCACACTCACAAATTGAGAGGTTAGTTTTATGAAAAGTTTTTACAAGAAGCGTAATGGTTCGGCCCTTCCTAAGTTTTTCTACCCCGTGAACGGCAACAAGAACGTTCTGCGGGAGATTGAAGCCGGAGCGGAGAAGCTGCGAAGCTTTACCGGCCCAAATGGGCAGGGTGTCGTTGCAAGAGAGACAAACGGCAACGTCCGTAGTTTCTCTACCAGCAAAACAGTTGCTAGTCTCTAGTAACCTTTTGTGTTGTGGGAGAGTAACGGGTAAGCGTGTACCGTACTGCGGAATGATCATCGCAGGTAAGTCGGAGGAACAACCCCGTTTCTCTTTTTTCTTTTTCCCTAAGTCCTTTGCCCGTAAGGGTTTAGGTCGGGCGGGGCAGCCCCGCCGCCCCTAAGTCCTTTGATACCAACAACTTAGGTCAATTAAAAAATAATCAGAAATAATTAAAGTTGACCCCTTGCAATTGACGATATATATAGTAGAATGGGAGTATAACACGAAAGGGAAATTATGAAGCCAAGAGTTAACACAAGCCGCGAAGTCTTAGCCCATGTAGACGGCTCAAAGCCGGTTCGCGTGTATCGCAACTTGCATAAAAATTGTGTAAGCGTAAAGCAGGGTGGGATTGTAAGATGTCACGCCGAGAATGTAGTATTAAAGGATTGTAAGTTTATAGTATCACTCGCAGGACAACGGAGGGTTCGCGATGAGAAGAAGAAAAACGTTCATTCGTTTGTTGAGGGTTATATTTTTGATAGTCGTAAGGCGGACAAGATTGTTGACGGTACAAAATCTGATGAGGAAATCTTAGCAGGCGATACCGGATGGCAAGCCGTATACTATAATCCATACACTACAGAGCATTGGCAACTGTCCAACGTTCCCTATGATGAATACGTAGACACAGCCGATTTTTGTGACGTATGGTGTGACAAAGTTTTTTCAGAAGTTTTGACATATAATCCAAAATTTATGAAGTTAAGCCCTTGACAACGCCGATAAATATAGTATAATAAGTAAGTAAGCAACACAACAAAAGGTAAGCATATGAAATTCTCCAAAGCCAACGCAAAGATTGAAGCTCTCGCCAATCACCCAACTCTCTCCAAATATCTTGACGGTAAGCGTAAAGTTTATTCGTTTGACCTTCTATCGGGCTACTCTTGCCCATTCGCAGAAAAGTGCCTATCTAAAGCCGTTCTTGTTGACGGTAGACGCAAGATCAAAGACGGTGCAAAAAACCAGTTCCGTTGTTTCTCTGCTTCGCAAGAGGTGCAGTATACCAACGTGTACAATTCACGAAAAGCCAACTTTGACGCATTGCGTAATATGCAAACATCCAAAGAAATGCAAGACGCTATTCAGGCAGTCATGCCCAAGAATACCGGCATTGTGCGGATTCATGTTGCGGGTGACTTTTTCAATGCCAAGTATTTCAACGCATGGGTTAGAATCGAGTCCAACAATCCAGACGTTCTATTCTACGCATATACAAAATCGCTCAAATTCTGGCTACACACTACGCAGGAAATACCGTACAATATGGTATTGACCGCTTCCCGTGGTGGACGCGACGACAATCTAATCAGTGAACACAACCTACGCGAATCCGTGGTGGTTTACTCAGAGGCGGAAGCCGCCAAGCTAGGTCTAGATATAGACCATGACGATTCACATGCTGCCGATCCAACGCAGCGACATAGGGATTTTGCCCTACTCATTCACGGTACACAGCCAAAAGGCAGTGAAGCCGCTGAAGCATTGAAACAGTTGAAGCGTAACAATGTCAAGCACTCCTATTCCCGAAAGGCGGTAAACGTGTGATAATATTTTTGGTTTATTGTATTATCTTCGTAGCAATTCACAGTATTTCAGACCATTACACAAAAGGTTATTAGTATGAAAAGTCTAGTTTTATTCAGTTACAAGCAACCCGTTGAGAATCCTAAATTCCGCTGGGGTGTTCTAGAGTCTCGCAGAGACACAACCAAAGACCCGCTATCGTGGGCAACCGTTAACGGTTCGTATCGTTTGGACGATTGGGATTTTAAGCGATCCAAAAATCTGGACTATGTTACAACCCGTGGCGGAACCAAGGCGTTCTACAGGGAGCGTCAAAGGTGGGGGGTGAAAATCCCGTTTGTGGGTTCGCTTGTCAAGCCTTTTTTGACAAAATAACTAGAAATAGTTAAATTTATTCTCCGTTGCCCTAAGTCCTTACCCCATAAGGGTTTAGGTGCGGCGGGGCAGCCCCGCCCGCCGTAAGTCCTTACGCCCCAACGACTTACGTCAATTAGAAAAAACTTGTAAAACTTTATGGAATTAGTGCAGCATAGCCCTTGACATTGCCGATAATTACTGTATAATGATGGAGTAACAACGAGTTACTTTTTTCCTCCGCTCCAACGAAAGGGTTTTCCTATGAGCAACATTCAAGCATCTGACGTTTCTTCTTCTGTCCGTTCTGACTTTGATTTCAGCGTTGACAAGTTCCCACTATTCGGCCCTGAGAATATGCAGACCGATCAATACGGGTTGTTCCGTAGCGATCAGGGGTATCTCAAGGGCGTGAAGTCCGTTTCCCCGCGATACGTTCCCCACTCTACCGATGACGTTTGTGCATTGGTTGAGGCCGCTGCGGATGCGTTTGACGGTGAGATTGAGTGCAAAACGCACTGGCGTCAAGGTCACTACGTTTCTGTAAATCCTACCAATGCAGAGCGGGCATCCATTTACGGCACTGCTGACAACATTTTCCCGCGAATTGTTATTCGTGCGGGTTATGATGGTCAAGCGTTCACCGGCACGATGGGTTACTTCCGCGATGCGTGTAGCAATCTCGCCATGATGACTAGGGTTTCTGGCACTTGCGTCAAGATTCGCCACACATCCGGCTTGCGTCACGCGATGGATGAGCTTATTGAGACTTTCGGCAAACTTGCCGATGGTTGGGAAAGCCTTGTTGAAGTTGCTGCTGAGTTGGAATCTCGTGAGGTTCGCATGATTGACTTCCTTGACCAGATTTATGGTCGGCCCTCGGATGAGCAACTAGCACTTGCCAACACTGGGCAGCGTGTACGTGCGGTGACTTCTCACCAGAGTCGCACAGAAGCGATCTGGAAGCGTCTAAACCGCGAGCGTGTACGCACTGGGCGGTCAACCATGACTGACGACCGTGTATCCGCTTGGGAGGCATACAACGCTATTCAGGGTTACGTGCAGCACGATGCACAAGCCAAGAACGGCTTTAAGGGTGAGTTTGACCGTATCCTCCGAGCGTCAAACGATGCGAGCGTCCGTAAGGCTGAGAAGCTGGTTCTGGAACTCGCTGCCTAATCCGCACCCCTTTTGTTGCAACCCTGCCCTCTCGTTGGGGGCGGGGTTTTTTTCGTTATTCTGGAGGGTATGCCGTGACTCAATTTATCGTTATCTTTTTGATTTTTATCATTATCTTTTGGCTTACTGAGTATGAAGTCTAGATGTCGTAAGTCCTTATGTGGCAACGACTTACGGCGGGCGGGGCAGCAAAGCCCGTGCCAAAACCAGAAAAAAATATATATTTATTTGACAGTGTGTCTCACTCATTCTACACACATCGCACAGCTACGCACTGCCAGCGGTCAGCGGAATATTTGTACTACTCAAAGTAAGACAATCGCACGTTAACGTATAGTCAGCGAAAAATGAAGATTTTAAAAGATTCAAGTTTGGGGCTTGACATGCCGATATTATATGATATAATAAAGAAGTATATGTATTACTCAATCTAAGGAGGTCGCACAATGTCTAATAGTCAGCGAAAATGTAAGCCGGGACAAAAGATATGTCCAGAATGTAATTGTGTAAATGGGGTTCGTTCATTTATATGTAAACAATGTAATTATGAATTTAAGATGAAGAAGCGCCGCCGTGGTGTACGAAAGATTCCAGTAAGGGATTATAATATGTTGAACAAGGGCGACAAGATTCGTGTTGTGGGCGGATCGGGGCCATTCTATACAGATGATAATGGTGAGCGTACATACTTAGTAGATAGAGGTAAATATACTGTTGATAAGATTGATGGTCTAGGTATACATGCTTATGGTAATACAGGTTATAATTATCTTTACATGGGTAAAAGATGCCCCTCTGGTTTGTTGAAAAGCATCACAAGAGCGCCATGTAAAATCATCCTGATGCGATGATGTATCAGCCGATCTACGGTATCACTCCAACTAGCGGTATCGTAAACATAAGTATAGTCAGCGTAAATGTCATCTGTACTGGTTAATACATCTATATATGTACCTGTATATGTACCCTATACACACATACAAATAGACTCTTTAATGATCCAAAAATGACTCAAAAACCCCTAAAAACACGTTAAATACACATATTTGTTATGCTTATCGTGGGTGGACGAGGTTGAAAAATAATAGTGTACCACCCAAAGTATATTTAACTAATTCATTATGTTCTATTACTATGTATTGTATTATGTTAATTATATGTAAGTATTTACGAGAAAATTTGAACTTTTCATTTATCTTGGAGTTGCATTTGACTAATATAGAATGTGTATAATCTTATAATCACCAAACCAAAGTAAAAGCGTGTATTTTGTTTTGACGATATAAAATTAAAATAAAAAACATATTCTAGAAAGAAAACGGGAGAAAAAAATGTCTGATGAAATAAACCATGACGAAATCAAAAAAGAGATGGAACCAGTCATTCAAGAACTAGAAAAACAAGGCGTAACCTTTAATTCAAAAGAAGAAGAATTTGTAGGATTAGGGGACGTTGTGGAAACCACTCTACAAACCTTTGGGATCACAGAAGAAAGATTCAAACAATGGTTTAACCTGCAAGAGTGCAACTGTAGCAAAAGAAAGAAATGGTTAAATAATCTCTTTTCTTGGAGAAAAAAGTAAAGCCACCCCTTGACAATGACGATACTTACTGTATAATGATACTGTCAACCAACCACTAAAGAAAGAGGAATCATGCAGGGCGATCTTTACGACGATGACATTTACTATTACGATTTCCAGTCTGACATTGCCAACCTTGGTAGTCTCAGAGACACATTGCAAGCAGGAGAAACCTTTGCCCACAACGGTGAGATGTTTGAGATAATTGAGCGAGAAGAATTTAATCAGTGTTTTGTAATCCAGAAAGTTAAGGACGAAGTATGAATGATATTGCCACCAAAGAGATTGACCTATGGGATTTTGAGCAGAGTGATGTTGAGACTCTGGTAGAAATCATTGAGGCAAAGTTACACGATATGGACATTCAAGTTTCTTCCATGAGTTTTTCTATCAATGTTGAGTACACACCACAGGAGAATGACGATGAGTAATATTGTATTAAGTAAACATGAAATGGTTGTTGATCGTGAATTTGTTGAGGACGTTTTTGAATTAGCATTTGGTGATGACGCAATAAACAAGGGATATACTTACGACGAAGTTTTAGTTCAACTGAGAGAGTTTTCTGACCAAGCATTGCATGGTCACCCTTGCGATCCCACTAAAGGTAATCACCCCTGCGACTCCTTTTAAAGAGTATGACGATGAGTAAAGAAGTTGAATTTTATCCAGAGGATTTGTGTTTTGATCCTGATGAACTTGAAGAAGCGATACATGAAGAACTGAAAGAGATGGGTATTGACTTCACCAAATTTTCGTGTAAGATAATTGTTGATTACGAGACACAGGAGAATGACGATGAGTAAATATAAAGTAACCCTATATCTTGAGGCAAACACGCATCCTCGCAAATGGATTCAAGAGACAATCTGGGATGTACTGGACGGTGGAGAGGATATTCTTGACTACGATATTGAACAGTATGAAGAAGATGACGAAGATTGTTTGGTATCAGAAATGGATTCTTCGGACATAGAGATGCTTCAAGAGCAACTGCGTAAATTTTCACCACCACAGGAGTATGACGATGAGTAAGCGAGTAAAAATTGAGATTGAATTTGAACGTGACGACATTGACGATGTAGACGTAGAAGAATATCTAGTTGAGTTGATAGAAAATGGTGGCGTAGACTGGGAGATTGACGATGATTGATATAATTTTGTTGGCGGCAATAGCTGTTTTGATGACACTTGTTATTCTGGGAACAATATTGGAGATTGAAGATGAACCAAGAAAAAATTAAAGAATCCGCTTGATAGAGCCGATACTAATGATAGAGTGGAATGAGTTGCTCGCCTTGGTGTTCTTGGCGATATTAACTATAAATGCTATTGATACTATGATTTGGAGAAGGAAATGATTAAAGGATTAACATTAGGACTTTTGATGGTTATCTCTTTGGGAACAAATGATAAGATTTGGACAAAAGATATGACAGATCAACAGAAATGTCAAGCAGAAGCAGATTTTATGATTAAGTATCACAAGAATGTGCATGTCGGCGCCTGTATTGGCAAGTTTGAGGGCATGGGGTACAGTGTAAACGGCAGGATTCCTAACACTTGTACGCCAAGGCGTAAAATGAAACTAACAGGAGATGCCACTGCTAGAGATGGCAATAGGGTGGCAAGAGTCAGGAGTTGGAGGTGAATGTTCCTACGTTTGTTGGTTTAATTTTAATAACTGTTGTTATTACAATTTTAAGTCTTTACTACACATTGG
>Ga0181410_1001198_pt1 | contig 11091 bp, 12 predicted proteins | sample 33SPOviralmetaG_FD_130112 | JGI IMG/M metagenome (GOLD analysis project Ga0181410, IMG submission 130112) | Marine viral communities from the oligotrophic San Pedro Time Series (SPOT) site, San Pedro Channel, CA, USA - 33 SPOT_SRF_2012-06-20 | ecosystem: Environmental > Aquatic > Marine > Strait... | reverse complement strand
TCTTCCAGACAATACAGATGCTGGATGAGGACAAAGAGGACACCACAGGCGTCTCACGTCTATCACAGGGCCTTAACAAGGACGCTATCAGCAAGCAAAACTCAGCTGCAATGGTCGAACAGCTTGCAACGATGTCACAATAGCGCCAAAAGATTATCGCGCGTAACTTCGCAAACAACTTTCTGAAGCCTCTGTATCAAATGATTTACCAGCTGGTCGTCGAGAACGAACCAAATGCCAAGATCGTGGAGATAGCCGGAGACTTCGTAGAGGTCAGCCCAGCTTCTTGGGGTCAGAAACGAGACGTCACTGTCGAGCTACACCTCGGGTACGGCGAACAGGAACAGGAAGCACAGAAATACCTGGCGTTACACGCATTGATGTCGCAAGACCCAACCCTGGCAAAGATGTACCAGGCACCAAATCAGTACAAGCTTATGTCCCACGTTATGGAACAGAATGGCATTAAGAACGTAAACGACTATCTTACAGATCCACAACAGCTGCCACCAGAGCAGCCTGATCCAGCGCAGCAAATGGCAATGCAAATGCAACAAAAGCAAATGGAAATACAAGAGCGTCAAACTAAGATGGCTGAAATGAAGGCTCAGATGGACGCTCAGGTAGCACAAATGAAACTACAGTTAGAGCAGATGAAGGCACAACAACAGTTTGCACTACAGTCTGACAACCAAGATCTCAAAGAAGCACAACTCGAGCACAAACAGATGGTCGATAATGCTGAACTAGAGATTGCGAGAACAGCTGACGACGTCAGAGCAATCGCATCACCAACTGGCTAATTATAGCCGTCCACAATCACAAACAGAGGAGTGAACCTATGCCACAAGGTAAAGGCACCTATGGGTCCAAAAAAGGACGTCCACCTAAAAAGTAATTAACACACAGGAGAGCAGACACATGGATGAGCAAGAACTCATTAACCACGGCAACGACGCAGACACATTACTGAAGTCCGAGCCATTTAACCGAGTTGTAAATAAGTTGGTGGAGCAAACATTCCAGAGCTTTGTCAACTCAACTCCCGAGCAATCTAAAGAGCGCTCGATCACCTATTACCACTATCGCGCACTTGTAGACGTGGTGAACACATTGAAGCAGCAAGTATCAGTCAGAGACGAAGTACTAGCCAAGCGCGACAACAGCGAAGAGGAAGCATAGGACCATGTCAAACGTCCAAAACAGAGAAGCTACTCAACCCACTGCATACGACGACTTGTCAGATGCAGCGGATGCCATTCTAGATCGTTGGGCTGACGGTGAAGACCTATCAGCGGATAACGAAGAACTAGAGGCGACTGATGAACCCTCAAATGAAGAGACTGAAGAGGACACATCAGATACACAAGATGATGAAGAACAGGACTACGAGGAAGTAGAAGAAACTGACGAGGACCCTGATAACGATGACACTGAAGACCCGGATGAACCAGAAACAGAAGAAGAAGATGATGAAACGGAAGTTTTGCTATCTGATGATACTATGGTTGAAATCTCGGTGGACGGCGAAGTCAAACAGGCATCCTTAAAAGATCTTAAACGTCTTCATGGACAAGAAGCATCATTGACCCGTAAGTCTCAGGAAGTTGCTGCCAAACGCAAAGAAGCCGAGGATGCCCTCGGTAAGGCACACATAAGCTATCAGAAGCTTCTCGAAAGAGCAGAAGCGCGGATGAAGCCCTACGCCGAAGTAGACATGCTTGTCGCTAGTCGACAGATGTCCACTGAGGATTTTGCTGCATTCCGTCGTGAATCTCAGGAAGCTGAAAAAGATCTAAAGTTTCTACAAGAAGAATCTAATGCATTTTACAAGGACGCCCAAGCACAACAACAAAAGCAAGTGCAAGAAGCAGCCACAGAATGCATCAAGGTCTTGAAAAATGACCTGCCCGATTGGGGTGACGAATTGTACAATGACATTCGTAACTACGCAGTCAGCCAGGGATTACCTCAAGAACAAGTAGATCAATATGTTGACCCTCAGGTCATCAAGATACTCAACAAAGCTAGACTGTATGATCAGACTAAAGCTACAGCCGAAACAAAGAAGGCAAAAGCTAAAGTCATTAAGACCAAGCAGTCAAAAGGTCGAGTTCTGAAAGCTAAAAAGTCCCCGTCTACAAGATCTGACGATCAAAGAGCTAAACAACAGAAAGCTAGAGAACGTCTGCGAAGTAGTACGGATATGGATGATGTGACTGATGCCTTAATGGCGCGTTGGGAGCGTTAGTTCAATAACCAAATCTAGAAAAAGGTAACCACACAATGGCTACGTATACTACATACGATCAAGTGGGTAAAAAAGAGGACGTTTCAGATATCATCACAGATATTAGTCCCCTAAGTACGCCCATGTTTACTCTGATGAAAACAGAGAAAGTACAAGCTCGAGTATTTGAATGGCAAGAGGACGCCATTAGAAATTCCAGCGCAGATAACGCAATCGTCGAAGGAGCCGACGCGACAATGGCAACTCTCGTCGCTACTACAATGCGTTCAAACACAACCCAGATCATGGAAGAGAGTTTCCAGGTCTCAAAAACCGCTGATGCGATTGCTACATATGGTCGTGCTAAAGAAACAGCCCATCAACTTTCTAAAGCTCTAAAAGCTATCAAGAAAGACGTTGAAGCTTCTTTCGTTGGTCGTGATCAAGCAGCCGTAACAGGATCAGGTTCAGCTGCCCGTAAAATGGCATCTTTGCTTAATCAGATCTCAACAGCTGTCGACGCTGGTGCAAACGCAACTGACCCACTGACAGAAGCCAAGCTTCTTACAGCTGGTGAAACTGCGTACAACAACGGCTCAGACGTAAACACGTTTATGATCAAACCAGGTGACGCTCAAATCGTTGCTGGTTTCGCTGGTTCAGCTGGTCGTAACCGTGAGATTGCACAGGGTAAAACCCTCGTAAATGCAATCGACCTCTATGTGTCGCCCTACGGCGAATACCGCGTTGTATTGAACCGCGAGTTAGCAACAGACCATGCTCTGCTAGTTGACCCGTCTATGTTTAAAACAGCGGTACTACGTCCGTTCGCTAGAACGCTCTTAGCCGCCACAGGCGACTCTGACAAGCACAGTATCGTCGGCGAATATTCATGTAAGCACATGAACTTCGGCGATTCAGTCAAGATCACAGGTCTTTCATAAGACCTAACGAGATGAGGCCCACCCTCGTCACTTTAACCAGGTTTCTGCTCTCCTTACCTGGCGACTTGGGTGGGTCTCTTTTTATTTATCAAGGAGACAATAATGGATAAGAATAAGGTCAATCTAATAGACCCTGATGTCAACTTCATCCAAGACAATGATCGAGTGATGCGAGAGCACTCGCAGAACATATCAAAAGCTTTCTTAGATGATCTAAAAGACACCCGAAACCAAACGAGCGATGTACCGTCAGGCGAGTTCTTACGTGTAGCCTCAATACCTACTGTAGTGGCCGAAAAGTGGATGCGCGAAGGATTTAACCTTTGGGAAGCATCAGGCTCAGAAATAGTAAAACGGCTTAAAAACGAAAACCTTGACTACTTCTTAGCTACCGACAAAAGGATTTAATGATGGCAAAACGCGGTTTATATTCCAACATTGCTGCAAAACGTAATCGCATTAAAGCTGGCAGTGGCGAGAAGATGCGGAAAAAGGGCGCTAAAGGCGCTCCTACTAATGCCGCATTTCGTAAAGCAGCAAAAACAGCAAAGAAGAGATAACAAATGAACAAAGGTGAAATCAGGGCGCACTTCCTGGCCCTAATCAATAGGACGGACTGTAGCAATACCCTGGCTGATACTTTTATTAACCAAGCTATTGCCCGTATAGAACGCACTCTGCGTATACCTCCGATGGAAAAAACAAACACATATAATATAACTGGTTCTACTTCATTTCTAACAGTACCTAATGATTTCTTGGAGATTACTGATTTTTACTATGACAGTACAAACCTATCTCGAGTGCCACTGGCTAAGTTAATTGAGATGTCTCAATCTGGTGCAGTTGGAAAACCAGAGGTTTTTGCTCGAGAGGGCGAAGTTATGAAGATATACCCATATCCTACCAGCGGCACTGTGACTATGAATTACTATGCTTCTTTTCCAGACATGACACAGGACAGTGACGAGAATGATCTGGCACTTATTGGCTCAGATCTTATAGCCTATGGCGCTCTAAGTTACGCCAGCGACTACTTCTTAGATGAACGTGGTCAGTTGTTTGAAGGCAAGTTTGTTCAGTTTATGGCTGAAGTACAAGAGCAAGCAAACGACGCTGAAACCAGTGGAACGGTACAAGCAATGCAACCTGTAGCTTTATACATTGAAAGTTAAAACATATGCCTAAGTCTTCATTTTACTCTGGTACTGGTCTGACCAATAACGACCAGAATGCAATCGATGGCGCAAAGAACGCAGCTGAGGCTGCAAAAGAAGCAGCGGAAACAGCCCAGGGTTTAGCCGAAGACGCGCGAGACATTGCTCAAGCATCTGGCAATAGTGCTCAGGCATCTGCCAATAGTGCTCAGGCATCTGTCAGTAGTATTTCTGGATCAGTTGGTACAGCAACAACAGCTGCCCAGGATGCGGTTGATGCTCGAGACTTAGCAGAGCAATATAGAGACCAAGCACAGTCAGCTAGGAGTGACGCAATCTCCTCAGAGGCTGGCGCTGGTAATGCTCAGGCAGCGTCTGAGAGTGCAAGAGATTTAACACAAGGGTATCGAGATGATACTCTGTCATATAAGAATGCAAGCCAAACTAACTTAGAGAGTTTTCAATCTATCTACATAGGATCAAGCTCAACCAATCCAAGCACTGATGGCAATGGTAATGCGTTAACGGCTGGAGACATGTACTTAAATACGGGTAATAATTATTTAAATATCCACGACGGGACCAACTGGTTTCCAGTAAACGCACCAGTGACAACAAGTACAAATGGCTACATGATTGCCGCCGATAAGACTAAACTTGATGGTCTTACACCTGGTGGAGAACCTACAAACGCTACAACTGTTGAATCAGCTGGTGCTTTAATGGACAGCGAGTTAACAGATGAAACTTCAGTAAAAGCAATCAACCAGGGATTAGCTACAACTGACAATGTCACTTTTAACTCGTCTACAATAACAACTTACAATGATTTTACACCTGTATCTGGTGCTAACCCGTCTGCCCAGGAAGGTCGCATATTCTACGACGACGATTTGAAAACGCTTGCATATTACTCTGATGTATCTGGTGTTACTCATGAGATTGGCATTGAAGAACACCAGCGCGTTTACAACGACACAGGCTCGACGATACCTAAGGGTGCACCACTTTTCTTTCAGTCTAACTACGTGTCTGGGACAATTGATGTTCCTAAGGTTGGCCTCGCAGATGCTACAAGTCAGGCTGCATATAACGCCCAGGGATTAGCAGCGGCTGATATTGCTGATGGCGCATACGGATACTGTATTATAGCTGGACAGCTGCACGGGGTCGATACATCTAGCTTATTCGCTGGAACTAACTTCTTTGTTGGACTAACACCTGGCACCTGGCAAAACCAATCGCCTCTCTATCCAAACTACCCAATGTGTCTCGGGTGGGTTGTCAAATCGCATGCGACTGATGGTATCCTCCTGGTCAACCAACAAAACCACTCAGTGAATAGTTTTAGAGTTCAGACTTCAGCCCACATCGGTAATAACCTACAGGTCGATGGTAACCTTACAGTGCTCGGGACGACCACATCTGTTTCTACGGCAGACGTTACGGCTGGTGCTCCTTTCTATAGAGCTAATGAGGGTGATGCGATTGGTGAGGCTGGTACTACTTTCACAGGCACTGGTTTAGACGATGCATTCTTTGCTGGTCACTTTACTGGGACAGCGCCAACAACATATTATGTTAAAATCGATAGTGTAGGAACGCCCGATACATTTGCTGTCTCTGTTGATAACTTTGCAACTACCGTTGTTACAAATGTTGCAATCACTGGATCTGAGCAGCTAATACATAGTGCAGATAACATCTCAGTTACTTTTGGTTCCACTACAGGCCACACTTTGAATGACGTCTGGACAGGCACAGCAAGCCCAATAAATGTCGACAGTGGGTTCTTCACTAACTTTAACACTGGTGGCTCTGGTACAGGCTATACGCACACAGGTTTCTTCTATGATGCATCAGAAGCTAAGTGGACAATCTTAAGTGAATATGACCCCGTGCCAGCTGGAGCCATCGACCTAGCTGACGCAAGTGCTACTTTAGGTACAATTAAAGCTGGAACATTCGAGGGTGACCTCAACGGAAACATTCCAAATGCTGTAACTATCGACGGTAACATAACTGCTAATTCAACATCTTCATTTAACGACGATGTATCTATGTTAAGTACCTCCACTAAAAACAATGAAATCACTATAAGGGCAGCTACTGGGCAAAACTATTTTAGTGCAAATCACGGCGGTATTAATTTAGGGCAAGGCCATATCACTTTTAGCAGCGCTTTGATACAGCCCGGTCAGAACCTAGGAGATCCTAGCACACTTGCTGGTCACAACCATTTAGATTTATTTGACACAAAGCTTAGTCAGCGACAAGTATCTTCCCAAGAATTTAGAGCAAGAGCTACTGCTGGATACGAGCTTGATTTTGCTGGTTGGGCATATACTACCAAGATACAAGCAAACGAAAACGTATCACAACAAAGCATCATCAAAACGCCAGCTGATCACTCAGGTACAATTCAAACGCAAGGTCGCAGCATAGCGATGTCTCTAATCTTAGGATAATTAAAAATGACAGCACCCAATATGGTCAATATTACCTCAATGGTAGGTAAATCACTTTGCGCTGTAGTTCCTGTTTCATTAGGAACTCTTTTAGCAAACGCAGCAAGCAGTAACAAAGTTCTTAAGGTAAATACATTAATTATAACTAACGTAGATGGCACATCTGGTTCTGATGTTAGTGTCCAACATAATGACGCTAATGGTCAGTCCAATTATCTAGCTTACCAAATTACAGTACCAGCAAAAACAAACCTTGTGCTCATTTCTAAAGATACATCTTTATACCTTGAGGAGGGTGCAGACTTAAAAATCATGAGTAGTACATCACTCGATCTAGCTGCACACGTTAGTTACGAAGAGATTGAATAGAAAGGGCTAGAATATGTCCTACAACAATCGTTTTTACAATGGACTTATAGGTAATTCTCTTGCTAGACCCGAAGGTGCATCTGGTGTGAGAGGTATAAGAAACCCACACATACTTAGTCCAATTGGAGAGCTTTGGTGGCAAGAAGCTGGCTCTAGCACTGAGTATGTTTTCTATCCAGATAGCGATTGGCTCTTAGGAGGTGTCTGGAACGTAAGCATCGTAGCTATTGGGGCTGGCGGTGGGGGATCAGGCTCGACGAGCTCAAATAATGGCACCTCAGGGGGCGGTGGAAACGGGGGTAACCTCCATTACATCAACAACTTATCTTTAAATCCCACGCATCAATATAAACTAAAAGTTGGCACTGGTGGCTACGGCGGGCTTCTACAGCAACAAGGTGGCACTGGCGGTGATACGTATTTGTATGACATGACAGACTTTTCTTACGTAATATTAGCCTACGGCGGCAGACGGGGCAGATATGCAAGCACTAGCGCTAATAGTTCTAACTCAAGTCAAGCAACAGCAATGAGCACTTACAGCTTTGGTGGAACAGGTTATTCGGGTGGCCTCGGTGGACGAGGTTCGTCTGGAAATGCTGGAGGCGGCGGTGGTGGGTCGGCTGGCTACGCTGGAAATGGGGGAAATGGTGGCTACTATTCTAGCAACAATGTTAATGCTACAGCTGGCTCTGGCGGCGGTGGCTCAGGTGCTAAAGCTACAAACAGCCTTAATGCTAACCTTCAATATGGTGGTGGCGGTACGATGCCATTTGGTCGAGGATCAAACGGCGCGTTTCCTGGTTCTGGTACAAACGCTGATGGTAATCCTGGTTCTAGAGACACACAAACTGATATTACATTTTATAATGGGTCTACATCTTCCATGTCTTCACAAGTTGCAAAACGATTTGGGGGTGGTGGCTCAGGTTCAGAAGATGACTCAGCTGGGCGCGGCGGTCCAGGCACACAGGGTGCTATTAGAATCATTTGGGGCAAAGACAGATATTTCCCTACCACTAACGTGACACAGGATATGTCAGAAGGAAATATAACTTATCCAGTCCCTTAAATAAAAAGGTTTTTGCATATGAGACGTAACACAGGTTTTGTAACATCAGAGCTTGCAGAACCACCTACTTTGAATGCAACAAGTGACGGTGTCTACGAACTAACAGACCAATACTATCACGCTACCAATGAAGAATGGCCTGTGCCACCAGCGCTCCGAACAATGTCATCAAATTCAAACTCTTTCTTGGGAAGCTTGTATGTGACAGCAACTACACACAGAACTACAAGTGATGCACCTATAGCTCCTGGTGGGGTTGTTCCCACCTTAACCTTTTATCAAAACCTCTTTCAGACACACACTTTAACAATCCAAGGCATAGACAGTGATCTTTATATAAAGGTTGTGCTCGGGACAGACTTTCAAGCTCTATTTGATTTACAGGGTAGCTGGTCAAACATTGTAAACTATTCAACAAATATGCCGTCTAATACAAGTGCTTCAATGGAGACAACATTACCTAAAGAAGCAATACCAATGGCAGACTCTAACGGTGTGTCTTTGACTGTCTATAATTTAATGTGGCAAATTAAGTTTATACATATAGGCACTTCTGATTTACCGTTTGACATTGAGATCTATAACAGCGCAGCCAGGACAGCTGATGATCTATTGTTCACAATTCCATGTCTTCTTAAGGCAATCGATGTGCAGCCAGTTACAATCTCAGGCGGCACAGGACAAAACAATGCAAACAGTGAACCAATCTTCAATGAGGGTCAGACTGCTACGTTTTCATTTACTATAAATAACCTAGGTAAATTATTGGGTAATAGTTCAACTGATGTGAACATATACAGCTGGTTAAACGCTACAACTGACACTGTAGACGATTTTGATGCCACTGTTGATGGTGCATCAATGACAGCTACCTTGCCAACTGGTGCCCAATACCCTCGCATTTCTTACTCTGTTGACATACCAATAAAGTCTGACTTGCTGACAGAAAACACCGAAAAGTTTGAGTGGATAACTAGGATTAGTTATTTAGATTACTTCCAATTAACTAACCAGTGGGCGATAAGCGTAACTAACTCTATATTTGACGGTGTCACACCAGCTGGTAACACAGACGGTGTCTTTGCGATTGAGATCTCTGATACATCAACAACATTACCTGGAGTAGGCAGTGGTCTTACTGCTACGTCCCCCACTTCGATTACTGAGGGAAGCACTTACACATTAACAATTACGGATACGACTAACAGTTCAAACACAGGCGACTTCTATTATTCTGTCATAGGTAACGGCGGTTTAAGCAGCGCAGATTTAAGTATCAACACAAGTACCTTTTATGGCCCTGTGCAGATGACCAATGGGACTGTTAGTATTTCATTTGATGTCAACACAGATACGACATCCCCAGAAACTGGAGAAAGCTTTACAGTTTACGTGTCACACAGCGATTCAAACGCTATACCATTCTTTAATACGACCTGTACGGTTACTGACGTACCATCTCCTACCATAGACCAGCATTTAATCCCAGCCAATTTGGATGTGCTATACACAAATACGAGCAGTGACAATACAGGTAATTATGATGTGTATAGTTTTCCTGTTAGTTCTGGGTTAGCAGTAAACTCAAGTAAGCGTATTTACATTGGAGTAAAGGTTAGAACCAGTACGACATTTTACAACGATGTCTGTATTGCGGCTGTGCAGCATTTGAATAGCTCTGGCACTGTTATAAATACTTGGGCGTGGACCTCTGGTAACAGTGATTTAGGTTGGCAAACAACCACAGCTTATTCGGGTAATGGGTATAGCAATGAGTATCCAAGTAGCGGTTCATATCCACAGCTGGCTCTTGTAGAAATTATGTCATACAGTAATTCTCTCAACACAACCGCGACAGGTGTAGATGGCTTTACACTGGCATCGGCTACAGGATCATCTCAAACTGGAATGGCTGGGGGAGTTACACAAACAGCATCCACAGTGCCTTACACTGTTGGATCGCTGACGGAACCACAAACTAATAGTAATTATTATGCTTATCGAGAAACTTCTGGCTCAACACGGTATTCATTTGCATTTCTCCGAACTGCATCTGCCCAAACATTTAATCCAGGTGATGAAATTAGAGTAGTAGCTAAGTTTGTTACGCGATCTACGATGCAAGGTAGTTTTAATCACGACGATATTCTTTATGTAGGAATTTATTAAATGGCTGATATATCACCAACTCCTTCCTCCGACAGTTGGCATCTGTCTAAGTCTGTGCCTATTACCCTAATCTTCGGTCTACTAGTGCAAGCTGGTGCAATCGTCTGGACGGTCTCGATGATGATTGGCGACATACAGGACAACAAAGATGATCTCATTGCAGTCCAGGCGCGTCTCGCGAGAGTAGAGGACGCTGTACATAACCAGGCTGTATCGATGGCTCGTATAGATGAAAACATCAAAGCCATACGTCAGGCAGTCGAGCGCATGATTGAACGCCAACAGAAAGCGTCATACCAACAACCAAATTAACACTTCTAGGAGAGCAGTTCTTAGGAGACAACTAATGTTAGCAGAACTCGCTGCCTTTAACGCTGGCTTTGCTATCGTGAAATCTACGGTCTCAGCTGGGCGTGATATAGCCTCGGCGGCGTCTGGCATTTCCAAAATGGTGGAAAACAAAGACGCAATGCATAAGCGTCTACAAAAGAAGAAGAACAGCATCTTCTCGCCTGGCGTAGAGTCAGACCTCGAAGAGTTCATGGCATTGGAACAGATGAAGGAAGCCGAGGCTCAACTCAAGCAAATTATGATTTACACAGGCCGTCCAGGGCTTCACGGCGACTTCCTTAAGTTCTGCGCTGACGCACGTAAGGCACGTAAGGAAGCTGAAAGAAAAGCC
>Ga0181410_1001197_pt1 | contig 11093 bp, 23 predicted proteins | sample 33SPOviralmetaG_FD_130112 | JGI IMG/M metagenome (GOLD analysis project Ga0181410, IMG submission 130112) | Marine viral communities from the oligotrophic San Pedro Time Series (SPOT) site, San Pedro Channel, CA, USA - 33 SPOT_SRF_2012-06-20 | ecosystem: Environmental > Aquatic > Marine > Strait... | reverse complement strand
CTTTGTCGGTCGTCCCGATTCGCCGCTGTTCACCATACGAACCAAGTCAGGTCGCGGACTGCCGAAATTGTTCGTTAAAGTCTCCGATCTGTACCACCACTACAATGATGAGTGGGCGCAGATCGATCCGAAATTCTGCTACGTCGCATGCTGTTCAATCCTGAGTGAGGACGACAGCGTAGGCAAGCTTGAGAAGACCGCAAAAGAGTTTCCTGACGTTCTGTCATGCATCTTCTACGGTGCAGCGGCAGCAAGCGCAGGAGTAGGCGAACAATGCTCTAATCGCACTAAGGCCTGTACCCTGTTCTGCCTCATCACATCAGGCAAGGGTTCCACCCCGCAAGTCGGTTTCGTGCGTGTTGCGCGGACTCGCCTACAAGCTTTGAATCCTGAGCTATTTTGGGCTATGTGGGACAGTGATTACGCCAAGATGGACCGTAAAGCGCAGCGGCTCAACAAACGTCTCGCATGCCGTCCTAATGGCACTACGGATCGCATGCCTAAGCAGTTGCAAGAGCGAATCCACGCAAACCCTGATGGCATATTCTACGACTACACGGCAGTGCCAACCCGCTGCGAATTCGAGGCGCAGACTGCCAACTATCACATCACTCTGAGCCGCAAAGAAACCAAGGCCAATCACAACTGGATTGCTTCCACAGACGCCCGCTACAACGTCGCGCTGGTCACTACGCCACAACTTAAGGCGGAGCTACTCGAAAGCGATCCAGAGGGTGAATTGTTCGTCTGTGCGGATCGTCATGACCTCCGCATACCCGAGGCTGATGGTACTGGCAAATTGCTTCTACTCGCTCCTAAAGGCCGTCTAAGGGGCAAGGATACTGGATTCGTCTGCACCACCCGTGAACAAGTCATGGCAATGGTTCGCTAACCGTCAACTGACACTCTGTCAGGTGGTAACCCTCCGCTGATCCGACACCCTCCCCGTGCGGATTGGCGGCGATGTTTTCACCCGATTCCCCGTACCTACGGAACACCCCATGAAGAAGCTAAATAAGAAGCAAACCGACACGGCATCGCGACTATGCGAGTCACTCGCTGAGGCAGTCGTCGTCCTGCGCGAGAGAGGCACGGTAAACACTCCACCAGCCGCTGTAATGCACTCCGCCATAGCAGGATGCATCAACAGTCGCACTGGCAAGTGGCGCAAAACTGAGCCATCTGATGAGCCGTCAGCACTGCTGTGGCAGTTGGTTAAGTTTCACCGCTCGAATGGCAATCTGTGGGGCTACCCGCACTTTGCTGATCCTGCATTGCGTGACCAGCTGGACACTGTCGCGCTGCTGCTGCTTGGCAACCGTTCGTCCGCATACGACGCCTACAAGAGGTGCATCAAGTGAACCAATTGAAGCAATTCAAGCAGACCGGCCCTGACACTTGGCTCGTCGATGAGTGGGTCCAGTACCCACATCGGAAGTCGCGCGTTGAACTGGTTCGCGCTCGCAACCAATACCGCGCGACGTTCAGCGTTGTGCTAGTTCAGTCGGGAGTAATTCCCGAACGTCAAACACTCATGACCGGTGGTGTCACCGAGTCTATTCAAACTGCCCTTCACCTCACTCAAACCACAGTTGGATGAACATGAAAAACGAAATCGAAACAATGCTTGCAGACGTTTGCGGGCCACGGATTGACGCGCCACGCGATGGCATGGAAGCCAACTGCTACAGCTGGAATGAGGCTACATGGCTCATTCATCAGACAGAGTGGTGCAACATCCTCGGCATCGCATACGGATGGCATATCGCGCGAAGTGCGGACGAAGGTCGTTACGACTTGATCATGAGGATCACAACGGACGGCCATGAAGACTGCTCACCGATTGCATCGGGCAACACGGTTGAAGAGGTCGCTGCGATGGTCGCAGAGGCTACCGAGTGCCTGCGAAAAACAGGCATGCTGCCAACACCCACAACGGAGGCAAACTGATGACGTTTGATGACTTTATCGCGACGAAGAAACCCATCCGCACTGGCGCGACTCAGAGCGATGGTTACCGGTACTTTGACACCTATGTGATCACTGTGACCAACGGTGAGGGCGGTCGCTGGTCGCTCGTTCTACAGAACGCAGAGTTCCGCGATGACTCGCTACAGGTGCTGGAACGCATCCTGTGGAACTGGCTACAGGATCAGTGAGCATGAGCCTACGTCGCTGCGGTGGCGTAGAGTCGTTTTCACAATTCTGTCAACTGACATGTTATCACTTGAAGGGAAGAATCTATGAGAGTTTTAGTCGGCTGTGAGTACTCGGGAACCGTGCGCGAAGCATTCCGCAAGCTCGGCCATGACGCATGGTCATGCGACCTGTTACCGGCTGATGATGCATCGCCGCATCACATTCAGGGCGACGTGTTCGACGCCATCGCTAGTCGCGAGTGGGATCTGATCATCCTCCACCCCCCATGTACTGCGTTGACCGTGTCAGGCAATGCTCACTATGGCACGGGCATGCGAAAGCATCAGCAGCGCATCGAGTCAGCTGAATGGACTCGCAAGCTGTGGGACTTCGCCCGCGAGCATTGCCCTCGGGTTGCGCTGGAGAATCCTGTGGGCGTACTGCCCCGCTTGGCTGACATGCCTGTCTCGCAGTACATCCAGCCGTGGATGCACGGACACCCTGAGAGCAAGCGTACGGGCCTTTGGCTTGCAGGCTTGCCAATGCTCACAGAGAGCGACAACGTCAAAGACGAGTACGACCAGCTTCCCAAATCGAAGCAGCAGCGTCTGCACTGGCTTCCGCCGTCTAAGGATCGGTGGAAGATCCGCAGCAAAACGTTCGACGGCATCGCCGCTGCCATGGCTGACCAGTGGTCAATTGCCAACTGACATGACGTCAGTTGCGAGCAGGTAACCCCTGCACGGCGCACAAAAAACCGCGTTTTCCCCGTCCCTGGGACCGATTTGTGCGTCGAGTTGGTTTTACTTTTCACCTTCCACTACAGGAAAACTGCTATGACTTTTTCAATCAAAGCACTTCGCGTCAATCGTTCACTCTCCGAGGAGACTCTCTGTTTCAGTGCAACGCTGTATCACAAAAACAAGCGTGTAGGCCACCTGAAGAACCGTGGTCACGGCGGCGAAACGGAGATTGACTTTTTGTCCAAGCTCGCAGAGACAGACGCGCTCAAAGCAGCATGTTCCAGCAAGCCTAATGCGACCACGCAGGAGTGCTGGGGACTGCTCCATGACCAGCTGGATCAGCTGGTACACGAAACGTATCAGACGCAGCAATACAAGGACTGGTGTCGCCACCGGACGGTATTCCGCTCGAAAGATCAGCCCGATGGCGAGTGGCATCAAATCAACGCGAAGTACAGCGAGAAGGTCGCGGCGTACATCCGCGATCAGTACCCCGATACCGTCGAGATCTTGAACGAACGGTTCAGCAAGTAGCTCACTGAGCGCGATGGGATTTGCAGACTCGACTCTCTGCATCACTGCTCGACTCGGTGACGCGCTCCTGTTTCTTTTTGTTTCTCTCACTACATGAGGATGATGATGGTTAAACCAAGATTAGCGTCAGCGAAGATTGCGTGGTGCAATCAAGACGCAGACAACGAAGGTTGGCTGGTGACGCTGTACTTTGCCGACTTCTCGCAAGAGTGCCACGGCATCGAAGGTGACGTACCACGGGACCAGTCGAAGCTGGAGTTCATGGAGGTGCAATTGATTGCCGCGCTGGCTGGAATTGGACTCGACGTGCGTCACGATGAGATCGACCTCGAAGACATCGATGGTGGCGTTTGCCACTACATGCATCCCGAGGAGGATTTGACGTGGGGTGAGATCCGGCGTGAGATAGCTGACAAGCTCGACGGTGAGCATCTTGAACACTTCTCGAACCTCGACGGTCCCGACCTTACCGACTGTCTTTTCAGAGCCCAGACCTACGGCATCGATCACGCTGTTGCTGAATTCAGCGGAGGTGACGCATGAGAGCGATCAACATTCGCGAACCGTTCGCCACTCTCATCGTAAGCGGCCACAAGACCATCGAGACTCGCCGCTATGCGCTTCCGCTGCATGTCCGTGGTGAAAGAGTCGCCGTCGTCGCCACGCACGGCAGGGGCGGACCCAGAGCCTTGATCGTCGGGACAGTCGTTTTCGATTCATGCGAGAAGTACGACGACCATGAGGCATGGCTAGCAGCGGCTGACAAGCATCGCGTCAGCAATGAGTCGCAGTACAGGTACGAGTCCACGCGACCGACTTTCGGATGGTCAGTATCGGAAGCTCGACGCCTGATCAAGCCGGTTCCCGCGCCAAGTCGCAGGGGAATCATCTTCACAAATCACATCAACTTCAACGACCGAGATTCGAGGTTCATCAAATGAGCAAATACCAATACGAGGACTGTGGCGAATGGGTGATTTTATTCAGCCCCACGGGAAGGACTGCGAGAATTCCCGGCCGCGAGGCGAACGAATTCCTGCATCACATGAACGATGCAGAGACAGATTTGTTTGAGGGATCGGGAAGGTACACAAGCTTGCAACACGCCACTGACACGGTCGTTGCGAGGTTCCTTGGAGAGTCCTGCCAGTACTGCGAAGTGGTGTGCGGATCAGAGGTATGCGGCGAGTGTAATTACAAACAATGGTTCAAGACTGGAGCAGCAAAATGAAGCGGAAAGCAAGTGAAGCAATCGGGCTGGATGTCCCTAAAGGTTTAACCCGCCAGGGAAGGAAAGCTGCGTTTCTCATTCGTCGGTACTGCATCGACAACGACATGGTCAACAACGAGAAACTGTTCCGCACACCGGAAGAGTGGACTGGTCGCGGTGAGGAATACGGCGAAGGTGCAGTGCTGATACTCATTCATGAGTGTTGCGAAGCAGGGGAAGCCATCAGCTATGACAAGGCTTGCGAAGTACCTCGCCCGTACCATCACTTGGAGGAACTCAGCAAGATCCTCCGTGACGAAGGTTTTCTCATGGAAGAGATGTACCGATGGGCAGCGGCGGTCTACAGCGATTGAATGTGAAACCATTTCACGTTTTCACGCTCGATTTACCGCGAATTGCCGCGTCAAATTTTTTTCCAGCGTGAATTCACAGAGAGCAAATTTCACGTTTTCACGTTTGAAAGTCGAAACGCCTTCGGGCGTCTGCGGGATAACGTCCGCCCCGCACTGATGAGACAGGACATTCGCGAATGCATTCACTACAGGAAATGAACTATGAGTATCCAAGACGACTACCTCGATCCAGACCGTCACCTTTGGCCTGCTGAAGAGCCGGAAGCATACGCCGATGCGTGGGAATTCTTGAACGGTCTTTACGGGAGAGAAAAAGACAATCGCGATGAATCGTGGATCAAGCGTGGCGTGTACAAGTACACCGACTGCGGGGCGTGGATTGAGTTCAATGAGAATGGAGTCAAGCTGGGTTCAATCGTGGAAGGATCGGATTACGGGGCTGACAGCATCGACCTTAATTGGGAAGAGATCCCCGTCAAGTTCACATCTTCACTGCAACAGATCGAGGAACAGTGCGACCTCATCTGGAAGTGGGCAAACGAACCGCGAGACTACGCAGACGGCAAGACAGACATGGAGATCGGCCTAGACTGGCCTTTGCTGTAGGCAACCAGACCGAAGTGTTCGACACAGGTGTTCGATAGTTCGACATAATTACTACAGGAGAATTCAAATGCAGAAAGTCACGTTCATGACAGTTAAAGGCGCAGGGGAAGCCACGCGAGAGTCTGTCGGTCATCCCTGGCAGATCTCCAGCCCATACGGGAAGGATGAGTTCTACGGGTCCACCAACCTGATGGCAGCGTACCTCCGCGAAACTCTAGCGGACAAGCTGGTGAAAGGTGAGAGGTTCCCCCTCGTTCAAGACTTCGACTTTGACGTCTGGGTCAACAGCTGATCTCTGCTATATTACCCGTCCCTGTAGTGAGGGACCGTCGTTCTTCCGGGAGCGGCGGTAACTCACTCTCTTTTAGGAGCAAACCCAATGAAAGTACCAGAGAAAGTGACTGTACGGCTTGGCGACCTTCGCCCATTGCTGGAGCAGCACTGCAAAGACACAGGTAAGACACCCAGCAAGGTGATGCAAGAGGCATTGGCAAAGTTGCTGAAGACTCAGCCGCCTGAGATGGTCCGTGGACACCACGGTCACAAAATTCGCAGGGATGCCTCTAGCCAGACCAGCTGACACGCTGTAAGTTGGCTCTATGGATGGAGTCGAACGAGCTATCTGTCGTGTTGTGCGGAGCGTTGTTGAGACGTTTCGCAGGCGGCAGTGGAAGGTCCGCACCAGTCGCAGTCCCAAGTCGAGGTCACGCTACGTCCTTGCGACGAAAGGCAACAGGACTGTGACTGTGCGAGTCTCCGATCATCGGAATCCAGGCGCGAAAGCCGACCTAGACTACGATTTTCGGCGGTACGAGCAGCGGAGACTGGCTTCATTCTTGGATCGAAAGAAGTACGGACGGACCCGAAAGCGGAAACGCAAATGAAGATTTACTGGTACAGTTGTTTCGCGATGATTGTCATCGCTGACGCATTCATCACGCAGTACATGCTTCGCTTCCCTGACGTCTTTGCGGAAGCCAACCCCATCATGCGAGCTGCCATCGAGCATTCGTCTCTAGGGATATTCACCCCGAAGTTGATTGCACTGGCTGGAATTCTGGCGTTTTGGAAACTGTGTTCACCCGCCTTGCTGGCTGTTCTTTCCTGCTTGATGGCAGCTGTCCTGCTGCACAATTGCTTTGCCCTCTACATGTTCTGAAAGGAATCACCATGCTTAAGTTTTCGCGTCGGCCCGGAGAGGAAATCATCGTTGGAGATGATATCGTCATTCGCAGGATTGATCAGCGTACCATCGGTGTCTACGCACCTGACAACGTTGAGATCCATCGTGCAGAGGTGTACGAGCGGAATACAGGGAAGTCACTGCCCGACCAATCTGAGCAACCAACTGACGTCGTGTCAGTTGAGAGTGACATGAGTCGATCCGACCAGTAAAATGCTGCAAGTTTGCAAACTACCCCCTCCAAATAGGAACTAAAGATGAGCGGACACAACGCTGCTAAGGATCTGGTGAACGCCGGATACGACATTGCCGATCCCGGCCACCAAGGAACTATCGGAAGCCCCGTCATTCAGGGCGGCGTCGTCAGTCTGGTGACTGCTGCTGCTGAAACCAGAGTCTTGGCAAATCCAGAGCGAGCTGGCTTGGTCATCACTCTCGGACTTCAGACTGATGGCGGTGACGCAGTCGTCACAGCTGCCAGTGCGGTCAACCAGACCGGAAACAACACTCTCACCCTTGCTGACGCAGGCGATGAGATCACGCTGAAAAGCATTCGCTCAGGCAGCTCATTCGTATATCGCGTTGCAAGCAACGATGGTGTAGCACTCTCAACCGTCTGATCACCCCACTCTCTCGATCAGACGGCGAACAGCCCGCAGGAATCCAACTGCGGGCTGTTTTTATTTACTTCTTGCTCTTGCTTCCGCTGCACTTCCATCTCTTTCGGGACAATCTCAGCGGGCTATTGGGATCTTTGGCAGCTGACGGGTAGTCCTTCATTTGCCCCATGGATCTCGCACAGTAGCTGTCTCCCTTGGATGTTCCAGGTCGCACCCTTGGGCCACCGTCCTTCGCTTTTCCTGCCTGTCCGTAACGGACTGTCTTCTTGCGGCCAGTCTTTGGGTTGGTAACTACCTTCCTTTTGGCTTTCTTCATGACTTCTTCTTTGCCTTTTTGGGGACGCAGTTGTCAACACGCTTGCCGCCTTTCATCTTGGTTCCGGCTAGCTTGTAGCCCTTCCAACATGCCTTGCCATCAAGCCCTTTTGCCTTGCCTGAACTCTTCTTCTTTGCCATCGGTAGCCTCCGTGAATGGTGATTCCCAAAGGTATCAATTTCGTTGGGGTATTGCATCTCGATTCCGACGCGACCATAGTCAGAAGAACCTGCCGGAGAGTGTTCTAACAAACTGTCAAATAACCAAATCGCGTTCTGAAATTCACACCGCAGAGGTCACAGATTCGAATTCTGTATCGCCCACTTGTGATTTAGCCCGCAATTTACGGCTTCAATTTGACTATCGAGCTATGGAAGCTTGATGCATTCACGGCAGTTTCAGGTCATAAGGAATGACCTAAAACTCAAGAGGTGCATTATGGCGCGTCCAAAGGCTGATATACCCGCTTATTTACGGCATTCCGGTGGTCTTGCGAAAGTAAGAATCAACAGCAAAGCCCACTACCTTGGGAAGTACGGTAGCCCCGAAAGCTTTGCGAAATACCACGCGATCTTGGCAGCTCACGCTGCTGGAACTCTCGGCCAAGAACCAATCTGCCAGGGAGGAGAACCTAACATCGCGGACCTTGTGAATTCCTACCGATTCCGGGAGCTGGATCGGTACAGACACAACGATGCTGAAGTTAGCCGCAGGAACCAGCTCACCGAGATGCTGATCTTTCAGTACGCCGACCTGCCATGCTCAGACTTCGGCCCCCTGAAACTGGCGGGTATCCGAGACAAGCTGATTCAGCGGGGGAACTGTCGCCGGTACGTCAATGACCTGATCCAAGTCATGATCCAGATCTTCCGGCACGGTGTGGCCCGCGAGATTGTGCCGCCGGAAACTCTCACGGCATTGGAAGCCCTGCCTGCCCTGCGACGGGGAGAAGCTCACGATAATCCGCCACGTCGAGTGCCTACGCTTGAGGAAGTAGAAGCGTGTCTAACGCACATGCAGCTGGTTCCCGCCACAATGGTCAAGTTGCAGCTGGCAACGGCTTGTCGGCCCAGTGAGGCCATGAATTTGCGGCCTCAGCACATCGACCGCACTGGCAAAGTCTGGGTCTACCGCCCGGAGAAGCACAAGACAGCTCACCACGGCAAAATTAAGGCGATCCCCCTGCTGGGTGACATCGTGTCAGAACTCCAGCCTTTCATGTTCGGGGACGATCTCTGCTTCCGTACTGCGAAGGGGAATCCATGGAGCAAGGACTCTTATCGCTTGGCAATCAGGCGAGCATACACGAAAGCTGGCGTTCCCCACTGGACGCCCTATGCCCTACGTCACCTGTCAGCACAGCGGGTTCGCGATGCATTCGGCGTCGAGCATGCAGCTGCCTTGTTAGGCCACAGCCGGGTAGATACCACGGAAATCTACTCGCAGGCTAGCTTAGATCGCTCGATTGAGGCGGCGTCTGCACTCGCAGCAGAGTAGCAATTGCATCTTTATTGCGAATAGTTCTCATTATTACACTGTGTCAGGTGACCGAACGTGTCATTGGTCGCTAGGATACTGTCACTCGCAAGCAACCGCACTGGAAGCCAGCTAGAAAAAACCAATCACCTTAAGGAATAGAGGCGGGGCAGATGAGTATCGCAGGCGATTTAGTAAAAGCGTTGGATGACTCGCAATTGGAAGACTTGGGACGCGGAGTCGTCAAGGAGTTGCTGAAAAGAGGGACATTGCGAAAAGTGATTGGCGAACGTCCCGATGAAGACTGCTGCGATGAATGCGGTGAACCATCCATAAAAAAAGGTGCTAACAGCAATTAAGCTGCCAGCACCTTGTTCGGAGCTACGGGGAGAGAAGATTACTTTTTCTTCTTCATCCCCGGGTTTCCGTTGTTCTCAGGTGACAGCATGTAAGCAAGCATCTGCTGCTTTGTGTCTACACTCGCGTGTCTCGCGAGATAGTAAAGAATTGACCGGAAGTTGTGCGGGTCGAACGCACCTCGCGAAGCTGCTTGGTAAATCGCATTGCGGTTCTTCCCAGTCAGAGCAGCGATGTCATCGTACTCCCAAAAGAACTGCTCCTGCTCGCCCTTATTGCGAGCTGCTTCACGCTTGGACTGCTCAGTCTTTGCTTTGTGAGCCGGTGACTTAGCCACCTTCTTCTTGGCAACCTTTTTCTTGGCCGCTTTTTTCTTAGCCATTAAAACGCTCCCTGCGTTGAACAAAAAAGTGAGTCGCTGAAACGCTTGCGACAAACAAATAGTCGCAGATGCGTAACACGCTCCCTGTGTATACAGTTTTGAAAATCCTGTGTTAAGTGGGTGTTGACGTTTCGTATTCCCTCTATTTACGCGATGGTACACAGCTGACACAGTGTCACTTATAGAAAAACATCGGTCTGTAACGCAATGTAACGGTTGCAAATAATTTGCTGGGTATTAGGTTAATTTTCTGCACAGTCGTCTCTCAGGACTTGGATTCGACCAGTGGCGAGCAGAACTCTCGCTATCTCGGTAGCGGTTTGAGCTACCCATTCTTCGCTGATCGGCCACAGTGCAGCATGCAGCTGCTCATGGATCGCGGTGTCGAGCCAGTGCTGATCAGAGAGTGACTCAGCAGTGCGTACTCGCATACGACGCTTGTCCGGGCAACAGTCGCCCCAGCACTTCTTGGGGAGATCCCTGGCGGAAACGAATTCGAGACGCCACGTCTTGTCGCCAAGCTTGATGTTCTTAATCTCGTCGGGGAAGTCACTCATGGCATTACCTCAACGAAGGGCTCGCCGTCAATCACCACAGCACAAGCCATGATTGGCGAGCGGCTAAACTTGCGGCCATACCTCATCTGCAAGTGCCTGCTACACGCCAACGCCCCAGCTTGCATTCCCCACAGCCTGCCGCCTGACGAATTCTGGAAGTGCTGGATGCCACAGGATTGATGGTAGTGGCCTTGGACGACACTCTTGAAGTGAAGCATAGCGTGTCGGTAGGCAGGGATACCTTGTCCACCCGGCCCGCAATCTCCATGGAAATAAAGAACGTTGTCCAGTTCGTGGTGGCCCCATCTCTCGACCACGTCCCATCCCTTGGGTAGCTCTAAGAAGTCTTTGAGAGTGCGAATGTACTTGGCTGGTAGCCCAGCGGATGCGGCCTGACGATGCACCAGAGCGTCATGGTTACCCGTGAGCATCGTTGCCTTGCGGAAGTGCTGATACCAAGGACGCAGCTGCTCCAGCGATTCCTCGTATTCGTCGAGCGCACCTTTGCTGTCGGGCTCACTCTCATGTTTGCTGATTCTGTGATGATCAACGAGGTCACCGAGAAACACTGTCTTGGTGGTTTGCCAGTAATCTTG
>Ga0181410_1001192_pt1 | contig 11112 bp, 2 predicted proteins | sample 33SPOviralmetaG_FD_130112 | JGI IMG/M metagenome (GOLD analysis project Ga0181410, IMG submission 130112) | Marine viral communities from the oligotrophic San Pedro Time Series (SPOT) site, San Pedro Channel, CA, USA - 33 SPOT_SRF_2012-06-20 | ecosystem: Environmental > Aquatic > Marine > Strait... | reverse complement strand
GATAAGACCTGTGTCATATTAGGACGATTTAATGGCATTAACCAGACTCCAAAACATCATCTCTTCAGTAGAAGGAAGAATTATATATGTAAACCCTGATGATTTTGACGCTACAGACGCAATTGATAATAAAGGAAATTCTCCTTTAAGACCATTTAGAACTATTGCAAGAGCTGTATATGAGATTGCAAGATACTCATATGTAAGTGCCGGTAAAGCAGATGATAAATTTGACCAGTTTACAATTATGTTGTATCCTGGCGATCATATTGTTGACAACCGTCCATCATCTTATCTTTATAAAGTAGATGGTCCAAATAATGTAGTTAATTTGGACGAGACTTTTAGTTTTACACCAGTCGTAGGCAATTATGGTTGGAGTGATGTTATAAAAGAATATAGTGAACTGTATAAAATAACAAACTCTATTCGTGGAGGTTTGATTATACCTAGGGGTACATCTATTATTGGTATTGATTTAAGAAAGACCAAAATCAGACCAAAATATATTCCAAGTCCAGGTGCAGATAGCAGTGCTACTTATAAGAATCCAGTATTAAACTTTGATGCTACTACAACAAATAAAACTCAATTAACTGTAAACAGTGTAAATAATGGTTTAGCATCAGATTCTCTGGGTGGTGGTTTTTCTGGTCTTAATGACCTTTATGTTGGTGCTGTTTTTGAAAAAGGAATTCAGGACACTAATGGAAACAATTTAATTGATCCTGGTACTACCATTACTTCTATTAATTATAATTTGGGTCAACCAGATGGTACGATCAATATATCAAAACCACATAATTATACGCAAACTCTAATTAACAATGGTATTGGTACTGGTGTTGATGCTACATTAGCATATCCATATGTAGATGATAATTCTAGGTCATCAATATTTAAAATTACTGGTGGTTGTTATTTCTGGCAATTCAGTATATTTGATGGAGATCCTACTGGAGTATTTACTGCTAATATAGTAACTCCTAAAGATACTTGGTCGATGGTTCCACCATCTTCAATAAGTCATTCTAAACTAACTGTATTTGAGTTTGCATCATTAAACGAATTAGAAATATTTTATAAAAAAGTTGCATATAGTGATACATCAATCAATATTAATTTCATAGAGACTAGAGTACAAGAAAATAGAATTGTTGGTCCACTTTCAGATAATGTTGAAATTACTAAAGTAAGTAGAAATAATGATGCCATTACTGTTGACTTGGCACAAGAACTAAACTTGACAACTGGCAATTTTGTTAATATTAGTGGAACTATTACTTCTAATTCTTCAATTAATTCTATTTACATTGGTGAAAAGAAAGTAGCTTCAGTACCAAATAGAAGTTCATTTGTATTTAATATTTCTCCGTCTGAGACTAGTTCCTTACTTTCATCAGAAGGAGGAGAAACACAAGTATATACTAGTCCTACGGCAGAAGTTGAAGTCGAAATTGATACTGTAGAATCTGCATCTCCGTATATCTTCAATATTTCCATGAGATCTACTTTTGGAATGTGTGGTATGCATGCTGATGGAGCACGGGCGACTGGGTTTAAGTCGATGGTAGTAGCTCAATATACGGGAATTAGTCTTCAAAAACTTGATAGTGCATTTGTTAAATATAATGATGGAACTGGTCAGTATCAGACTGGTAGTAGTACAGAAACGTTACATACTGACGGAGATGCAATTTATGCTCCATTAGAAAGAAGTTATCACATCAAGGCATCTAATCGTGCTGTAATTCAAGCAGTTTCTGTGTTTGCTGTTGGGTTTGCAGATCATTTTATTGCTGAAAATGGTGGAGATTTATCTATAACGAATTCTAATTCCAATTTTGGATCAAATGCAATCAGATCCATGGGATTTAGTGACAAATCTTTCAGTAAAGATTCTTTTGGCAGAATTACTCACATTATTCCTCCAAAGAATGTCTCTTCTACTGAGAGTAACTATTATTGGGAATCTTTTGATGCAGAATTGACAAAATCTTTTACAAATAGACTTTATCTTAATGGAAGAACTGCAGAAGTAGGAATTACAAATGGTGGTACAGGATTTACATCTTCGACTAACGTAGGTGTATTAAAAGATGGTGCTTCAGTATCAGGCGTTAGTGTAAATACAACTGCGTTGAATGGAGTAATTACTGATATCACCTTTGTATCTTCAGGTTATGGAAATCTTCAACCAGGAGACTTGTTGACAATTCCGGCAGCATCTGGTTCTGGTAATGTTGATTGCACCTTTGTATTTGGTGATACATTAACAACTAATATTGGAACTTATACTATCGGTGCAAAGAATTTAAATACTGATGGTACTGTTGCGGATGAAGTTATTGCAGTACCATTATTTGCAGATGCAAGTGCTACTGTTCAAACAAATCAAACTGCAATTATTAATACTTCCGGTAATATATTTGATTATGATTACACTTCAACACCAAACAACTGGTATATTAATGTAAATTCTGGAGTAAACAATACAATTAGAACTGCATTAAATACTCCTAGATACGGAACCAATGCTATTGAGACAACTCCATCATCTTTCCTTAAGAGAATTAATGATGAAAGAATTGATGATGATAAAATTTACAGGTTACGTTACGAAACAACTAGTGGTCCCGGTGGTGTTGACATTGATCCTCCATCATTTCCACAGACTGGTTATGTTATTCAACCAAAGAAAGGACTTGATATTCTTGGAGTAGGTGATCGTTACACAGATGCATCAAATCTTTTATTATTGAATAAAGAAATTATTTCAGATGAGGCAATTACAAGATTTAATAATGCAAACAGTGGATCTCAAGTAGCAGATATAAACGAGTGTAAAGATGATTTGATTTCAATCATTGAAACAGTTGCCCATGATCTTAGATATGGAGGTAATAAGTTTACCAAAAACGGTGCTACTTTATACACAGGTAGTCTTGGTAGTTTTGAGACTCAAAGAAGTGATACTGTTGAAATTATTAACAGTGTTGATGCGGGTGATGCTCAATATGATTCAGGACTTACTAATAATTTCAGAGGTTTGAAATGGATGATGGAAAACATCATCAATAATGGCAGTGTAAATGCTAAACCATATGGAAGTATTCTTTCTTTAAAGAATGGTGTCACAAATCCTCCAAAATACATTGATCAGTCTCAAGAAGAGCAATTAACTAATACTCCTGGTGGTTGTGCTAATGTAATTTCAGCATCAAATACATTAGTAGACATTTATATTACAGCAATTGGAACAAACAGTGGTTCGGGAAATATATCTAGTATACCAACTGAAACATATACTTCTGGGGCACCAACTACCACTATTGATGGTATAATTAGAAATGTATATGAAAGAATCTCAGGTCACGAATATAATCATGTATACTATGTTTATGAAGTAGAAGAAGTAGTCCCATACGATACAACTACTGATCTTGGAGTATATTACTTAACAGTTATTAAAGGTTCTGTTGGGATATCTAATGCAGTTCTTCCAAACAATACATATAAATTAAGTCAAAATATTGATTCTTTATATCCAAAAATTGATATTGATAATGTTGTCAATGATCCAATGATTTCAAGAAGTGTTGCTGATTTTATTACTATTGGTAAAGTTAAAACTACTGATGGTACAATTTCCGGTAATATCGAAGACGATTCGTTCAGTATTACTAAGGAATCAATTTCTACATTTCTTGATGAGTATCTGAATAATGAATTAGAGTGGTTGTGGAATGGAAAAGAAACAACTAACACAATTGTAACCAATGACGTTTATCCTAATAGTAGTGATGGTTCATCAGGAGCAACTACTGTTACACTTCAATCTGGAAATGGTAATGCAGAATCAAGAAAGATTCCAATCAAACCAGCAAGTGAATCTTTATCTTTTGATGTAGAACTTCGTAGACCTTCTACAATTAGATCTGGTAACCATACATTTGAGTACGTTGGTTTTGGACCAGGTAATTATTCTACGGCATTCCCAATTAGACAGAAAAAGATTCTATCTAATGATGAACAAAAATATGCACAATCATTGAAAGAAGCAGGTGGTATTGCATTCTATTCCGGTCTTAATTCAAATGGTGACCTTTATATTGGTAACACAGTTATCAATGCAGTTACTGGTAAAACAACTGAAAATGAAATTAGTGAACTTAAAACATTAACAGTCATTGATTCATTTAATGTTATTGGTGGTTCTAGTAATACCATTGCTACTAACTTCCAATCTCCTGTAAACTTTACTAATAATATTCTTGGTGAAGGTGGAAATTATGTATTCACTAATATTCAATTAAGAGATCCATCTGGATTTACTTCTAAATTAACCGTAGTTGATGAGGAGATTAATCTTCCCTCTGGTGCTAATTCAAGTGACGGTGATTTTGCATTCAATTTAACTGCTAGTAATGGTGCTTATATAGGACACATCAGAACTTCTCAAACTGAGTGGAGACCAAGTGGATTGATTGGAGTTGAGAAGATTCATGCATACAGAGCAACTGGTGATAAGTATGTATTTAACGTTGGTTCAGATATTCAAACTGATATTAATTCTCAATCTGTAGTTAATGTAAACTATGATCTGGATGTAACTACTAAACAAAGAATAGGAACTCATCTTGACATTGGTCATGCTGCTAATGCTGCGATTGATTCAAATACATCAACGAAACAAACTAAATTACAAATTAAGGACAATATTGGTACAGGTCTTGCAACGTCCAATACGGTTGAACTTATCAAAACTGGTAATTCAAATAGCGCACATAAATTTATTAACTGTGCAGATGAATTAGGATCTGAAATATTCTCAGTTGATACTAATGGTAATGTTAGTATTCCAGTAAATTCTACATATGGACTTTCTGCAAGGGCATGGTCGTTGACGCTTACTGTTGGAGGATCAGAGGATGTAACAAATAATGTGTGTACAGTCACATCTTTGGGCAATTCATACTACGTAGCAGACTCAAACGGTAATGTGACACCTGCGGTTCCAACATTTGAAGGAACTACTGCAAGTGGAAATCAAGGAATCGCTAATAATTATCTTACAGGATTTGTTTATCAGATTACACAAGATTTAAGTCAATTTAAATATGTGGGAACACCGGGACAATTAACACAATTTATAAGTAATCCAAATTCTGTTTTAGTATTTGTGAATGGAGTTCTTCAAGATCCTTACATTGATTATACATTTAATTTAAATCAACAAATAATTTTTTCTGGATCTGATGCTCCGGCAGTTGGTGATAGGATTGTAATTCGTGGTTTAGCGACTTGATAAATAAAACATAGGGATAATATAAGGTAGATGGCATTAACTAGAATCACCAAAAGCGTCATTAAAGACAGTACTATCACAGAAAATAAGTTTCAAAACACTTATCTTGATGCTGATGCTCCTGATATTGCCCAACAAAGTATTACATTTGAATCATCAGTAATATTTAAAAATGGTCCTGGTGGTAGTGCATATCTAAGTGCTGAATCTGGAATTATAAATTTAGAAGCTCCATCTGATGGTATTAATGTATTAAATATTTCTACTGGTAGTATTACAGTTTCTGGTAATATAACCGTAGATAATGGTACAATTCAAGGTCCCAAAGTAGCATTTGGTGATGGATTAGTAACTACACCTTCTTTATATTTTTCTAGTTCTACGAATACACAAACAGGATTTTATAGAGAAACATCCCCCAACAATTCTATTTCAGTTGCTGTTGATGGTGTAAAAACTCTTGGAATTTCACCTGGAGCAATTAGTCTTGGTTCCAATAAAATTGATATTCTGACAACTTCAGGAAATTATACGGAAATTATTGGGTTTGATACTTCAAATAATTCCAATACTTTAGGTGGTATTAATACAAAATTAAGCATAAAAGTTGCAGATACTGATGTACTTAACATTAGATCAGTTGATTCCAATAATGCTAATTACACTGGGGACGAAAAAAGGGTTGGTATTAATGTAAGTGATCCAACGGCAATGCTTGACGTTGGTGGAACAATCAAAGCAACTCAATATGAAGGTATTGGGAGTTCATCTCTTCCGGTAGTACCAATAGATAAAGGTGGAACTGGACTCAATATTACTGGTTTTTCAGAACAACTCATTAGAGTCAATGCTGAAAGAACTGGATTTGAATATTATACTTTTAATAGTGGAGATATCAATAATCTGGGTTCATTTAATGTTTCTGGCGATTCAAAAATTTACAAAGTTGAGGCATATAGCGAAACTTCTTTTGAAGGAGTAACAGGATTTCTTAAACTAAAGTTAGTAGACCCTATTACTACATGGAGAGTTGGGCAAGATATTAAAATATTTGGAATAAACACTAAAAACATTGATAGTTATAGTTCTACTGGCAATAATACAAACTTATATAATCAGTGGAAAGACAACCAAATTTCCACAAACTCAAATAAAGTTACTCCAAATGGAGCAGATTCATCTTCTTTGGTAAGATATTCCTATTATGCTGCACTTCTTAATACTAAAACTGGTGTGGTTTCTAGTTTAGCAAGATTGAACCACGATGCACCATCAGCAGAAGGTGATGCCTATGTTGTGAACTCCCCCCTTGGAAATTTCAATAACACCATCTATAATACAGTCCCATTAGCAAGACCTATTTCAAGTCCTGGTAGTCATGCCATATTATTGTATAGAAAAATTAAGTTCATTACTGGCAATCCCACTCCAGTAAATGATAGAGATGGGAATTTGATTCCAGGACATAATGATAGATACAATTTAATTGCTATAATTGGTCAAAGAGATATTGGTTCTGCAACTCAGCAAAACTTTGTTTATCAAGATTATGGTCCATTCGATAGAACTACTTGGAGTGACTTGAATGATGATGGTACTTATAGTTACAAGTACCAAGAAATGTCTAATATTAAAGTAACATATACAGAAGACGATATAATTTCAGATAACCCAAGTATCCCTGGTTGGACTATTAGAACGGTTCTTGAAATTGATGAGGTTAATAGAGAATTAACTATTTCGGGTAGTAGTAATTCAGTTGTAGATCAAACTTCTTTAACTGCACTTGGTAACTATGACAACGAAACTTATTTAACAGGTGCAGATACAAATATAGAAATACCATCAAAATTAGTCAGATCTAATGAAATTTACCCACGATATAATGATATTCAAGTATGTCATGACGATACTCTTGGACTTCAAACTGCAATTGATCAACAAGTACAAAAAGGATTAAGATCTCTATTTTTGATCGGAGGTTCATATCTTATAAGAAGATTGACTATTCCAAGTAATTTTTCATTAGTTGGTTCAGGCAAGGCATCTGTACTTAAGAAACAATACTTTGATAACGAATATGAATTAAATACTGGAATACTTGAATATAGTAGAAATTATGCTGCATTGTGGTTGAGAAATCCTGTAGATAGTTTAGGTGATGCCTCTACAAGTGAGTCTCAACCAAACAATGATATAACCGTCCGAGATCTAGTTATTGATGGAAATTACAACTCCAATATTAGATTTGGTATAAGTACTCAACCAAGTTCAAATACTTTAGTATATGCTGATGAAATTAATAATGTCAATTTTTCAAGTTTAGATATTAAGAATTCTATTGGTGATGGACTTACTGCAAAAGATTCAACAAGAATGTCAATTAGTAATTGTAATATTTTTGACAATTCTCTTACATATCAATCATTTGATAATCCACTTCAAGCAACTAATACTACAGTACTAAAAGTTTCTGATACTGCATTTTTATCAAATCCTGGTCCTGCTGACATTACTACGTCAGAAGTTGTAGCATTCAATTCTTGCATTATTAGAAATTGTGGTACAGGTCTTAGGATATTTGGTGCTAGAAGTATAAACACAGAAAATAATTTAATTCTTGGTCCAGACGATGAATGGATTCCAACGGAAGATATTTATGATAGTGATTACAATTCTGTAAATATCACATGTGATAAAACAACTGGAACTGGAACTGGTGGGAAGATTAAATTTACTTATCTTGAAAATAATGTTGCAAAAGATCTTACAAATACAACAGTAAAAACTACTGTATACAAAATAAAAGTTGATACTAATGGTAATGAATTAATTGATGGCGGTCCTCTTGTTTATAGACTAAATGATCAACCTTTTAATCCTGAAGAATCGGTATTAAATACTCAAATAACAGATGACGTAAATGGAGGAGTAGAAATTAGTATTCCATCTGGGCGTCCAACCGATCCTAACATCCTTTATGATGTATCAAAAACAAGTGGACAAGCAGTACATGTAATTCCATACCGAAGAACTTTTGATTCTGGAGTATTTCAAAATAATTATAATTATCTCATATATACGTTGGTTGGAGATGAGACAGTGGCAGTTGGTGGTGCAGATGATTATATGATTGTAGGTGCTGTGGAATATGATGGAGGAACTGACAAACAAGAATATGTAATTGCTATTAAGTTTGAAAATCTTACAGATTTTGAAATAGGAGATATCATCACGTTAAGAGAACATAATACTCCATATAATTTACCGTCTAACTTAACTGTTGCTAAAATACAATTCAGTTCAATTGTAAATTCTTGGACATTACGTTTGCAATATAATAAAATTGGTGAAACATTTAACCAATACCATTTTATCAATAATTCTAGTAATAGTCAATGGGATGAAGTTAATAAACGTCTTGGTATTGATTTACCAAATGGACCACAAACTTCTCAAGATTATAAAGGATATATAGAAAAGAGAAGATCATTTACTATCGCTAAAGGTATAATCGGAGTAGTCTAAAAAAATGCCACAAAATACTAATGTAAACAATAATTCTGCCGTAGTAGTTGTCGGCAGAACTGCTCCGGTTCCTACCGGTCAACAATCGGCAGATAAATCTATTCCTGTTGTTGTAGCATCAGACCAAGAAGCGATTCCTGTTGAAGAACAAAATAAACAACAGTCTGAAGTTGCACTATCTTTACTTGGTATACCTAGAGCTGAAGTTGCTCTTGGCATTTTTGCAGATGTTAATACTTATGATGTCAATCCTTCGGAATGGTCTGCAACTCCAGAAGAAACAACTACTATTCTGAGTACAGATAGAGTTGATTTTAATGGTATTGCTGGTGATCAAGACTGGGGATTGAGTCACATTCCGTCAGAAGCAGGTGCATTAATAGAAGCACCACCAACAGAGACTGCTATTCTTACTTCCAAAAGATTTTTTAGATATCAACCTGGACGTGTATCTGCAGGTACTTTTGGTGTTAAATTTGGACCATCGCCGTATACGACACTCGTACAAGGTGTGGAGGATTTACCTTCATCGGGAGTTAATGGAGAAGATTACCAATTAGATCTAGTAGATCAACAAGTACGTCACCCATCGATCAAAAAATATGGTATATTTGATAATTTTGATGGTTATTTCTATGAAAGTATCAATGAAAGCATTGGAGATAATTTCTGTTGTGTAAGAAGAACACAATCATTAATTCAACAAAAATCACAATACTTCTTCTTTAATCCAGATGAAACTGTAGATAACGTAAGGCAGTTTGGCGAGAAGCAATTTGAAGATTATGGTAATATGGAATTACCTGGTCAATATTATAAGTATCATGGAGATGCTGCAATTCTTCGTGATGGTCTTGTTAATATCCATGCATCCTTATTTGATCCAGGACTTTTAAAAAAGAAAAGAAATATTGGCATTTCTAGTATTGATGGAGATCCAAGCAATTGGATTGAGATGGATACTGTTGAGCAAAGTATTACAGGATTTACTTACAATAATGTCACTGGTAGAGCAACAGTAACTACTGCTGGTGATCATGGTTATAATAATGGAGATAGCGTTACACTGAAGGATATTCTTCTTGAATGTAATACCGGTCAAAAGTTATATCCAAACAAGTATTCTAGAAAATTCTTCCAAGTAGAATCAATTTCTGGTAATGTATATACCATCCATGTAGGTATTTCTGATCAAGATAGTCAATTTACTTCTACTGATGTTACTGGAGGAACTATCAGAGAAATGACTGCTAGTTCTAATGGTTCTGATTTGACAATCACTGCCATTGATAGAACTAGTGTTGCTGAACTTAGAGAAGTTGGTCTTCTTGAAATTACTGTATCTACAGACCATGATTTAAAAGAAGGTGATTATGTTCAATGGACTGCAGGTGCAGATTGGGCAGGACAAAGTGCTAATGGTGGAGAATATCCAAACACAGATGCCACTACTGCAGGACGCACTCAACAAAAATACTTCCAAGTAAGATGGGTCAAAAACTCTAGAACATTTACAATTCAAATTGGTGATCCGGCATTCTCTGAACTTGATGTTAACGCAGAATGGACCAGTGGCGGTATATTCCAAAAGGTAAATTCATTTGCTAAAAATTCTGCAAATAATATTTCAACAGTTGATTATGTTGCATCAACTGGTAAGATGACCATCAACACTGGTGGTACTATTGCTGGTCTTGGTGAAGGTGACTTTGTTGAACTTGCAGATATTCAGACTAGGTGTTCCTATGGTGGTAAAGTATATCCTGCAAAGGATGATGAAGATACATTCCCAATCATCAATGTAACTAGTAATACATATCAGTTTGATTTATTTAAATCTACTATTGTCCACACTCATAAAGCAGCAGGAGTTAGTGGAAGAAGTAGTAATTTTGGATTGAGAAAAGGTTGTGGTATATACTATTACAAAAATGGTCAAACAACTAATAAAGTTGATGGTGGAATTTATTATGTAAGAGACATTCTTGGAAAAAGAATTAAGTTATCTTTAGTTCCTGATAATGGATTAGTAAGTGACTCAGAATCAGGTGTATTTTCATTAGGTAAAATTGGTGATATTTCTCTCTTAGCATCAGATCAAAATTATAAAATAACTCCTACTTCTGGATCATATGATCCTACTACTGGTTTATTCGTATTTAATTTTGCTGATTCTCACGGATTAGTAACTGGCGATAAGATTAGAATTGATGATTTCTCTATTGGAATTGAGTGTAGCACTGCATATACAAATTCTACTGCATATAGTTTAAAAG
>Ga0181410_1001190_pt1 | contig 11119 bp, 5 predicted proteins | sample 33SPOviralmetaG_FD_130112 | JGI IMG/M metagenome (GOLD analysis project Ga0181410, IMG submission 130112) | Marine viral communities from the oligotrophic San Pedro Time Series (SPOT) site, San Pedro Channel, CA, USA - 33 SPOT_SRF_2012-06-20 | ecosystem: Environmental > Aquatic > Marine > Strait... | reverse complement strand
GGTTGGCAGAGGTGTCCAATCCCTAGAGTTTTATAGCCTAAGCTATCCTCATAGATTTCAAGGACTTCGCCTTCGTGTCGTTTAATATCTTGTTTGCATAATTCTATATCCATTATAATCCTAGTCCTTTCATTTGTGATTTAAGTTCTCTATCTTCAATATCTTGTGCAGCTTCTGAGGTTGCGTTAAAAGGTAAGCCTGTATTTCTATTTATCATTTCGTCAGGTTCGTCTTTGACGTTAGGTACGTTAGTAACTATACCACCTTTAGAATAAGAATATTTAGTTTTAAATTTCTTTTTCTTGTTGTCTTTAGCTGTTGTTCCTCTAGCTATTTGTCTTAATTTTTTCTTAGTTCCTTCTCCAAATATCACATCGTAAGCAGAATAAAAAGGTGCGTTAATTGCAATTAATTCACTAAATCCTTTTCTATAAAGTATTCCATCTGCTACATCTTGCACAGCAGGACCACCTATTGCTTTAATAGCTGCAGCAATTGGACCGACATTCCTACTCATTTCAGAATCAAACCTATACCCATAATCAACAGGACCAAAAGCTCCCCAACGTCTTCCAGCATCTCCTATAATTGATAAATCGCTTTTACGTTCTCCTGTTTCATAATCTAGTGTAGCCTTACCACCACTTCTAATTTCATTACCTACATGTGCAACTGCTGTCATTAAAACTGCAGTACTTAATATTTTAGGAGTAGCTGTTGTTGGATTATTAATTCCTTCATTAACAAATCTTTTAAGAATAGTGTTGTTAAATACTGTAGGATAACCAGCAAACTGGACTAAAAATTGTGCTGAAGGATGTGAAAACCATAAAGGTCTGTTAGCTTCTGCAGTACTTGGATTTAAAATAATTTCTTTAGTAAATCTATTTGCACCACCTATAAGGTCTCTACTATAAAAATTACCATTAAAAGAAACATTACCATATCTATCTTGTATAACATTTCCATTTCCATCCATTCCTCTTGCTCTGTTTAAATCATATTTACCATGTTTGTCTAATGAATTTTTATACCATTTTAAAGCTTCTTTATCATCAATACCTAATTCATTTAATTGTTTAGTTAAATATTCTTTATTTGCCGTAGTTAATTTTCTACCTGTTAATGTTTTACCATAAAATAATTGTTCTGCATTTTGTTTAATTAATCTTTTACCAGTAGTAAATGAAGCTAATTGAACAGCCTTAGTCCACTGAGTTAATAAGTTAGTTTTAAAAAACATTTGTTGAGCGTGTTTAGCCCATGAACCATTTAAAGCTTCACCTGCTAATCCTTCTATTCTTTCTTGTACTGATTGTTCTAAAGCTAATCCAGTTTGATATAGCTCTCCCCAGACTTCATCATCAACATCTTTCCAACCTTTAACTTTTTTACCATTTGCCATTTGCATAAATTTCCACATTCTATCAAATGTGTTAGAGCCTTCTGCAACTAAACTTTTTCTAATAGTATTTAATACATTTCCTGTATCACTGGGACTTGCACGTGATAATAATATTAAAGGTTCAGTAACACTAGATAAAGTAGCAAAAGGTAAATGAGCTGCTTGTTGAGAAAACTTAACTATATCAGAAAAGTTTCTACCAAATTTAGTATTTCTAAATACACTATCTTGATAAGTTTCTAAACCAGTAACTCTTTTAAACATTTTTTCAATACCTGAACCAACTTTATTAGCTTCTTCAAGAGTCATACCACCAGCTTTTAATTCATCTACAATAGCTAATTTTTCTGTTTGAAACTCTGCGAGTGTATTGCCAAAATATTTTTTACGTCCTTGAGATTGAGACATATTAGTAAAATAATTTTCTAATACTTGTTGTACATCTGTTTCTAAAAACTCAGAAATTTCAGAGTCTTTAATTTTATTAAATCTTCTTGATTGAAAAAATCCTAATGAATTATTAGCTCCTGCTTTTCTTAATTCATAAGGTGTAAATTTCTGGTCAATCATACTGTGAACAATCTCTTCAGCTTTTAATCTTTTAGCCCCTTCGTTAATTTCAAGTTTAGTGTAAGGTCTTTGTTTTTCTTTTAATAGTTTTTCACTTAATTCTTCAAAACTATTAACACCGTATTTACTTCCTAAATCAAATACTTCTGAATCTAAACCCATATCATCAACTCTATTAGCCGGTACTTTACTACCATCTTCTAATACAACTTCAAAAATACTCTTTTCATTTATAGGGTCTGCGTGTCCTGACTTTATTAAAATATCTACAAACTTATCTTGTTTTCTAAGAAGAACATCAAACTTATAAAGTCTTGGAAAGAAGCCACCTTCGTTAGTAGTATTAGGTTTAAATAAATTTAAAGCTTGTGCTTCATTAAATGATTCATCTAATAAATTTCTAATACCTGTATATGCTTGAGCAACATCAGTATCTACAGTATAAATTTTATTACCACTTCTATACTCACCACCATTAGATAAAATATTATCTATAGTTCTTTTACCCTGACCAGATTTAGTTCCTATATTTTTATCTGATAACAAAGCATATAAAGTATCGTTTTGGTCAGCTACAACTTTGGATTGCCATCCAGTCCTATATAAATTATTTAGTGCTTTATTTAAACCATAATGATATTTACCAAACTGTCTTCCTACAAACTCACCAAAAGACCATTGACTTTCTTCACCATTTTTTAACTTAGCTTTTTTAACAGTACGTTCTCCTTCTCTTACAAGACCTGTATCATAATCATGTCTCATTTTTCTTAAAAAGTTTTGAAGTAAAGGAGAAGTTTTTGCGTCTTCTAAAAATTTTGTAGTAGCTTTACCTGTTGTATTTGCCATAATAACATTTAAACGATGTTGATTTTTCTTTTTTAATTGTGGCATTTTATTACGTACAGTTTCTTTAATACGTTGTTTCATAGAAGGTGTAAAATCTAAATCATTATCTATATTAAAAAATATATCTTCGTCTTGTCCTACTAAATCCAAATCTTCTACGTCTCTAGTAGCTTGGTCAATTTCCCATTTTTCTAATTCTAATTTTCTTTGTTTTGGACCTATAAAACCAACAACATCTTCATTAGCATACATAAATTCTTTTTCAGCAAACTTAGCATATCGTGTACCTGCTGCAGCTCCTACACCAATACCAACTGCTCCTCCTGCTAATCCACCTATTAAACCTGAAGCTACTGTTTGAGATAAATCTATTTCATCAATTAAACCTAAATCAACATTCATATCCTGCATAAAATAATTATGCAATCCTCCCCAAGCCATGCCTTCAGCAGCACCATATAATCCATAATCTTTTGCTGTACCTTTAACAACAGCTTTTTTTAATTTAGATTTTGTAAATGCACTAACACTTTGTTGGGCTGCTTTACCTAAAGCTGCACGACCTGCTAAAGTTGCACCTCCTGTAGGTATGGCAAACATCGCTGTGATTATATTTAAAGGGTCTAAAAGAATATCTCCAGCCATATCTTTAACTAAACCAAAATGTTCTTTAAAACCTTTTAAGTTTGTATTTTTAAATTCATTTTGTAAATAAATGTAATCTTCTTTTTGTTCATCTGTCCACTTACCTGTTTGAAAAGAACGTGTAGCTGCTGCACTTAAACTATATTCAGCATCTCTAAGATACTCAAATATGTTATCATTACTTTCTACACCTTCTAAAAATCTTTCAGCTCTCATAGAAAATTCATCATCATTTGCAAGTTCTGTTAAACTTTTCTTTTTAGAAGAATATGGAGATTTTGGTGTGACATTTTGCTCAATGTTTTGGTCAATCTTTTCAAGACCTTTATAACCTAAAGGTTCTTCTTTAGAAGTTTCTATTTGCTGGTACATTAAACCAAGATTTTGTTTTTTTAATTCTTCTTCAGTTAGCCCTTCTTCGGTTGAAGGAGAGCGAGTTAGTTCATCATAAGCTTGTAATATTCTAGACATTTTCTAATAACATTTTTGCAAATCGTTTAGCTCTTTTAGGAGTCTGTTTAGCCCATAAAGAATCTAAAGCTTCATCATGTGCAGCTTTTGCATCTCCTCTATCAATAGCGTCCCACATTTTAGTAAAAGCTAACCCACCATCTTTACCAAGTTGAAAAAAGAAAGATACAAACATCTCTTCATTTTGTTTATATAATTCCGAATTTAATAAACCTTTATCTTCCATTACTTCATTGGTAATATTACTAAATTTATTTATATCGTTCTGAGTCCATTTTTGAACTACGTCTGTAGGAACATAATCACCTTTTTTATAAATTTCTTTTTCTTCATCAGTTAATTTATGTCCCATTCCAGCAGTTAAAATTCCTTCACTGTCTTCATATACATTAGTTCTATACCCTTCATCATTTAGTAATTTTTTAACTATTAAATTATCAGATTGTTTAATCTGCATTTCAAATAATTTTTCTTTTTCTTTTTCTAAAACTTTAGAATCTGTAGATGTATTTGATTTTAAATTACTTACTTTTTCTGTTTGACTATTTAATTTTTTAGTTGGTCTACTTTGTACATCTTCACCAAAAGCTTTTATAACTTGTTGTGCTATAGCTCCGGGTTTATTTACAGGATTAAGTAAACCCTTGGCAATACCTAAACCAAGTCTTTCAGTTCTTGTAGGCATACGAGACTCTACATACTCTTCAAAATTAAATCCATCAGGGTGTGGTATGTTTTTAAATAAATTTTCTTGTAATATTAATTTTTGACTATCTTTAATTTTAGAGTTTTGTATATTTTTAAAATGTAAATCAAATACTTCTCTCTGTCCTTCAGGGCTCATAGAGTCCCACTTATCATCAGTATTGAATTCATTACTGTCACTTTCTTTAGGAGTCATTATACCGTCACCTAACAATGCAGGAATTTCTCCGCTAAACCTATCGTAGGAATATTTGCTTACAATTTTTTCTTCCATAATACCGTTAAAGTCATAAGTTTCTCTGGGAATAACACCAGAACTTTTTAATCCTTCTCTAGATACAATAGCTGTAGCAAAATTTAATCTATAAGTATCATCTCTCATATTACTTCTAAATGTTTTAATTTTAGATTCAGTGACATCTACTCCTATTTCTTTTAAACTAGATACATAAATATTTTCTGCTAAATCAGTATCTTGATTTAATAATAAAGAAGTTCCTGCAATATCGTTTACCATTTCTTGCTTTTCAGGGGCTGTTAAATCATTAAGATATCTAGCATACATTGTCCCTCTATTTCTAGCCATCATTCGACCGGTAGTTGTTCCTATAGCTATATTCATGAAGTCATCATTCTTAGCAATACTCCTGTCTTTCATTCTATTAGCAAAACTATCTAAATTACCGTCTGCTTGAATAACTAGTCCTTCATTTATAGGGTCTCTAACTTCTACACTAAATCTTCTTGTATCTTTTCTAAAATCGGCAAATGATTTATCTACTGAAGTTATTAATGTAGTTCTTAAATTTAAATTAGCTAATGAATTATCAAGTTCATTACCGTATAAATCTTGTTTATCTATATCTTTAAATTGATTTAACTCACCTTGTTTTTGTTTTCTTATTCCTATTTTACTAAAAATATTTTTAACACTATCTACAATTCCTATATTACGATATTTATCTTTTAATCCATCAAAATAAACTCTTTCTGCTTTAGATAATTCAAACTCACTTAAACCCATTCCTTTTTTAATTGCCTCTACTCTATCAGGCTGACCCAGTAAGTCACTTAATTCTTTTTCATATGTTTTATATTTATTATCTGTTAAATATTCTGTTACTGTATTTTTTAAAGCATTATCAAAAGTTTGTCTGTAATAAACTCCGTCATTTTTAAAAGCTTGAAAGTCGTACGGACTAGCTGCTTCTATTACAGCATCAATAGGTTTTCTTAATTTAGCTTCTAAAGCACCTTTATATTCACTGTCCATAAATAACTCTACTCTTTCTTCAATAGGTTTATCTTCATGCCATGTTTCAGGCATTACTGATAATACATTAGAAATTGTATTTATTTCTTTAGCTTGTGTAGCGTTATTGGATTGTTGAAATATTTTCCTAGCTTCTATTTCTTTTTCTCTTTTATTATAAGCACTTTTAAATATAGCTTGACCAGCCATAAGCACACCCATAGCTTGTTCAAATTTTCTATTCTTTTTATCTTCTTTTGCTTGTTCTGCTGCTATGTCTGATTGTCTTTGTAATAAAGAACCTCCGAGTTCTTCTATACTCATATCTCCATAGTTACTGATTAAACTTCCTATATCATTATCAGCCATATTAAACTCCTGTTTTACCTAATAAACTTTCTTGAGATTGTAGCTCAGGTTTAGGTTTCTGTAAAATACTTTGTTGTACTTTTTCTACATCTAAATTATTTAATTGTTCTTCTATATCAGCTCCTACTGAAGCTGGTTGAGGTCTTAAAACTCTAGCATCTTTAAATCTTCCACCTTCTTTCATTAATGTTTTAGATTGATTTATTATTTCTTCTGATTCTTCTTCGTCAGGCTCTTCATCTTCTATGTCTAAAGTTGGTTTAATTCCTGACCTTTCAGCAATAGCTAATAGCATATACATAGTAGGCTCTAGCAACTGTAAAGCTAAATCAGGATTAAACTTCCCTTGTCTAAATCCTTCTACTAACATTGTTTGAGCAATAGCATCTACTGGAACTTCATTCATCATTAACTTTTGAACTTCTTGAAGTTTATCAGGTTCTAATAAATTTAAAAATATTTTTTCTCTAGCTTGTTTAATATCAACCATTTCAGGTTGTTTTTCCCAAGCATAATTATCTTCAGGACTATTAGTTAAAGACTGTCCGGGAATAGGAGCTTCAAAAGCTGTTTGTCCTATTAATTCTGGTATTGGTTTACTTTGCATATTTTATCCTTTATGTTGCGTATGTGTCTTCTAATATCATACCGTAACCTGCAGCTAGTCTTTGCATACCTGCAGAGTCATTATCTAAATTATTTATATTTATAAATTCTTGTGGTGCATAAGCGTATGTATTTGTAGGTACAACAGATAAAGTTTCTTCAGCTATTGCTCCAGCCCTAGCTGCATTATTTACTCTCATTAAATAATCTGAATAAGCTGCATCACTTTCATCGGCTAACATTTTTCCACCTAATGCTTGTGCAGGTCCTAAAACTTTGTATGACTTTTTAACTTTAGAAAAATAACCACTGCCTTGAGGTTTTGGAGCTTTTAAGTCTCCTTTAACAGAAGTAGCATTTACACCTTTAATTGTCACTTGATTATCTTTTAAAACTTCTTTAGGTAAAGGGTCTCTTATAACACCCGGATAATTTCTTTCCATTGTTAAAGTTTGGTCTACTCCCGTGTAATATTTATCTAAATCAGCTTGTTCATAAAAACCTTTCTTTAAGTCAGTATCTAAACCATCCATATATACAGGGTCTGTCATTCCTTTAGGAGTCTGTGGAATTTTAGGTCCACCTATTCCCATTTGAGCTTCTGCACTTATGGTAGTTTCAGGAACTTCTACTGTAAATTGTTGTGATGGTCCTGTCATATCTTTTCCTATAGGTTTAGTAATAGTTTTTGTAGAACCCGGAACTGTAATATCTTCAACACCTTTAGTAGACGGGTCAATAAATCCTTTAGTTTGTTCACTTACCCAGTTTCTAAAATCACTACCTGCTGTACCTTGTCCGCCAATAGAACTTACTTTATTCATTCCATATTCAATAGCATCAGTAGCTCTATTAAAAACTCTACCTACTCCATCTTTAACCCAGTTTGCTCCTTGTTGAATTTTATTACCAATTCCTAAAATAAATTCACCGACTGGACCCATGTTACTAAGCCATCCCGATAAGACACTACCCATGCCCGGAAGTATAAAAGAGAGTGCAATAGAGCCTAAAGGACCTAACTTTCCAAAAGCTTTAGCTATTTTACCTAAACCTTTTTTAAGTCTCTTACCTACCTTAGAAAATCCTCTTTTTACTTTTCTACCTATTTTTCTTAATTTACCCATAATATTTCCTTAATCACTTAACCATCCATCTAATAATCTAGCAATACCTGAGACATTATCATCCCAAGAATCTTTTTTATTTACAGCTTCAGAGTTTCCTAAAGCAGCTATTAGTAAAGAAGCTTTACGTTGTTGTTCATTATCCCATCTTTTAAAATCAAAGTCTGCTTCATCTCTAAGTTCCTGCCATAAAAAGTTATTAGCAGAAGCAGTAAGCCCAAAAGCATTCTGTGCATTCTGTTGATTAATTGCATTAAAAGCAGCAGTATCAGCAGTATTAGCTTTACGTCTCCACTCTACGTTTGACTGTGCAATTACTGTTTCATTTTGTGTATTAAATTGTTCTTTTGCAAAATCTTGTTGTGAATTAAATTTAGACATATCTGTTTGTAATTGTGCTTCTAGTTTTTCAGCTTCAAATTCATTACCTACTCTTCTAGCTTCTGCAGCATTAGTATTAGCTGTATTAAACTGTTCCATAGCATTTAATTGACTGCTATTAAATTGTTTATTCTGTTGTTCTAAATTAGACATAAACTGATTTACTTGATTTTCACTAGTAGCATTAAACTGTGCTTGAGCATTAGAAGCTGATTGGTCAGATAACAATCTTTGTTGTTCCTGTTGACTTCTCATCATACTTGCTTGTTGTTCGTTTGACAAGTTAGCCATGTCCATTTGTAAAAAGTTTTGAGCATTACTAATAGATAACTTAGTTCTTTGGTCTACGTTAGCCATGTCGAGTGAAGCCAAAGCTGTAGCTTGTTGCATAACTAATTGTTGGTCTGCATTCATATTAGTAATAGATACTGTCTGCATAAACTTACTGTTAGCTAAAACTCTTTGTTGGTCAGCATTAAAGTTTGCCATATCCATATTAGCAGTAACATTAGCGTTTTGCATAGCTTTTTGTTGGTCAACATTAAGTTGAGCTAGTCCCATTGATTGAGCTAATTCACCATTCTTAATATTAACCTGCATTTGTTTGTTAAGATTTGCAAGTTCTGTTTGTTGAGCAGCACTAAGATTTTCTGACCCGGCTTGATTAAGAGCTGACAAGTTTGCAAGTTTCATTTGCTGGTCATTAGATAGATTAGCTAAATCCATTTGTTGTTTAAACCCAGCATTTTTAGATAAGAAATCTGCAGCGGTTTGCATTTCTAACATACGTTGTTGATTAGTCGCAGCCTGATTAGCTCCTTCAACTTGTGCTTCTATTTGAAGCTCTGCCATATTTACTTGTTGCTCATTACCAAGATTTTGCATGTTCATCTGCTGTTGATTTTGAGCAGTGACTAAAGCAGCTTGTTGTTGATTTTGTAAGTTAGCTAATCTTGTTTGTTGTTGTTGTTCAGCAGTAGTCATTACAGCTTGTTGTGTGAATTGACTTTGCATTGTTCTCATCTGCTGAGACATCTGTGCAGTTTGACTTGCAGCGTCTTGACGGTTTGCCAAGTTTTGCATTCTCAATTGTTGTTGCTGTGTAGCTTGTTGTAAATTTGCTTGTTGTTCGTTGCTTAAGTTTTGAGCTGCTCTAGCCTGTAAAGCTTGGGCATTGCCCTGAGCCATCGGCATAGCACTTTGAATAATAGCATTGAATAATGAATCTCTACCTACAGTAGAAACACTAAGGCCTCTTCTAGCTAATCCAGAATTAACTGCATCAACAGCAGGTCTAGCCCACATAGGTATCTCACCATCTTCCATGCCACCTAACAATGTTTCCATTTGTGAGGATACTAAAGCTTCTGTAGGTAATGCAGCAATAGCAGCGTTAACTTCTACAGGATTATTATCTAGCTGAGCTTCTACAGTTGCAGGGTCTTCTACAATAGCAGTAGCTATATCAGAAGGTATATTACCAACTTCAGCTACCATAGATGCAGCAGCACCTTTAGCCTCAATACCTTTTACTGCTCTTTGTTGTGCAGCTACATAACCAACTGTTCCTATAATTTGTGAAGCTTGTCCATCTGTAGCAGATACGCCTGTAATAGCTTCACGTTCTTTTTTTTCTGCGTCAGCTGTTGGAGATACTTGTACTTTAGTTCCTGTTACTTCTGGAGCAAACGCACCTGCAGATAAAACTCCATTAACATCTGTTGCTTTAGCAGCATTCATTATACTATCTTCAACTTGAGCAGCTACTGCACTTCCAGATAATTGTCTTATTTCATCTACTGAAGCTTCAGCATCAGGAGACAGTACGCCTGTTTGAGCATCTACAGCTACTTGAGTTCCTGATACGGTTGTAGTAGGAGCTGTAACAGCTTTTGTAACTTGAGTAGCGTCGGCTGTATCTGCTGTTCCTTCTTTTACTTTTTCTATAGCGACATCAGCTTTATCTGCAGCAACTCCTCTTTCAGTATCTCCCATTTGAGGTACATCTTCTTTTGCGATTTCAGTGTCTTTTCTTCCTATTGTAGCAGGTGTTGGAATTTGTGGAGTACCAGAAGGAAGTACTCCCTGTGCTGTTAACTCTGCAGATGTTCCAGTCCTATCAACTCTTTCTTCTCTAGCTGTATCTGTTGCAGTTTGAGTTGTAGTACTTGTTTGGTCTAATGGGTCTTGAAGCTCTGGAGTAAATCCGGGTAAGTCTACCGGGTCTCCTACTGGTCCTTGTTGTGGAGGAGTTGTTGGAGTAGTTGTTGGAGAAGTTGTTGGAGTAGCTACAGGGTTTTCGATTGGGACTGGTTTACCACCACCAATACCACCTATTGATATTTCTTCATCACCTTTAGGAGGTATTACAGGTTTACTAATAGGTTTACTTATAGGTTGAGCTATAGATCTGTTAGGTTTACTAATTTTATTTAACCTATCATCAGGTTCAGTAAGTTTAGTATTTTTACCACCTTTAGCAAAAGAAACTCTTGGTTTATATTTCTTTAATCTTTTCTTTTGTTGTTTATTTTTTTTACTCATTTAAATACCTTTATATATATATTCTACTTGACTTCGAAGAGTTTGTCAAGCTTTTCTCCAATTTTATCTATCCTATCCATGAGTCTACCCATGTCATCTTTTAATTCGTTCTTTGTTACGTACTCTCTTGCTATCTCTTCACGAGTCTTGTTTAAGAGTATGTCAAGTCTTTTAGACTCTTCTGTGTTTTGTCGT
>Ga0181410_1001189_pt1 | contig 11120 bp, 22 predicted proteins | sample 33SPOviralmetaG_FD_130112 | JGI IMG/M metagenome (GOLD analysis project Ga0181410, IMG submission 130112) | Marine viral communities from the oligotrophic San Pedro Time Series (SPOT) site, San Pedro Channel, CA, USA - 33 SPOT_SRF_2012-06-20 | ecosystem: Environmental > Aquatic > Marine > Strait... | reverse complement strand
GACTTTAACTCATCCATGTCTGAGGTTAGGTTTTCCAGTATAACCTGCTGTATAGCGACCTTATTCTTAAGGCTATACCAAACTGTAATTGCACCGATCAATGCCGATATCAATGATACAAGAGCGTCAAATCCTATCTGCATTCCAGTTACCTCCATAATTATTCTTCTATAGGATTAGGGTCTGTCCATGCAGGAGTCTGCATCAATGCGTGACAGTCAGCCCAACTGAGTATTGATACAGGAACTAACTCTCCATCCTCAATACAGTGAGGCGTGTGATGCTCGTCCCACTTTATAACAAACTGTGAGTCATCTAATGAATACCTCAAATCTTTTGATGAGGTTGGATATATACCATCATCAAACTCTACCTTTGATAGGTCTGAAGCATTTACTATTGCGTACTTAAAGTCTTGGGGATATATATGAGCCATTATTTTTTTATTTTAAACAAAGATAATAAATTTATTTATGATGGTACGTCTGTTGACGGCTCAGTAGGAGGAGCAGGTAAACTTGTGCTTGTACCATCATTGCCTCCTGAGCCTTGGTCGGTTAGTGTCCAAGTACCTCCCGCATAATTAGCCTCCTCTCCCATTCTCCACCAACTTAGAGGCGACAATGAAGTAAGGTCGTTTGGAACGCCTGTGCCGTAGATTGCATCAATATCAGGTTGTGAAAGTTCTGAATTAAATACTGCTACTTCGTCAATGTTGCCACCTGTCACTTCACCTATTTTAAAAGGTTCGATTGAGTTCTCCATTGCCGTGTAGGTATTATTATTACTATTTGCAGTATCAACTTGCACTCCATCTAAATAAACTTTTAGACCTAAATTAGCATTTGTACCACCAACACCATTATAAGTTCCAACAACATGATGCCAAGTATCGCTTGAAACTACACCATTGCCACTTTTTCTGCCTCGTCTTTTTACTGATGCTCCATCGTAAATACTAAAACCAATAACACCACTTGATGCAATGTAAATCAAATACTCATACCTATTTGATGGGCCTGATGCAAGCAATCTTTTACCAACTAAAAATTGTGTAGTGCCAACAGACGAAACTTTAAACCAAGCACTTATTGAAAATGGCGAATCCGTTGTGCCGTTTCCGAAAGATAAATTGCTTGGGTCACCACAGTCTACAAAGTCTGTGTTTCCATCAAATGTAAATGATTTGGTTGAGGCGAACGATGAGCCTTGTGCGTTTAATATGGAGCGGTAGTATCTTGACATCTATGCAGGTTGTACAATCCAATACTCAACTCTTGTTCCTTCACACCACTCGGCATAGATGACATTAAGGACTGTTGTACTGTATGTACCTGAGCCCATAAGAACCCATCCCGCAGGGACTGAAGGAGCTGACCCTTCTTGGTGGTATAGCTTCTGAACGATTCCCAACTGAGCACCCGTAAGGTCGTTGGTTATGTTACCCGTTCCTGCTGCACCTGAGGTGTTATAGATTTCATTCTCTGTAAATGAGATTACTACGCCTGTCTTGGCTACAGCGGACTGTGATTGACCCTGAATGTCAGCGTATGTGTAGATTGTTCTTGCACTATTTGTCTGAGCTGAACCTCTTTCGATTAAGTCCTCTGATGCTGATATCCCGACAAATTGTTCGTTACTTGGTATTGTTGGCATTTCTTTATGTTTTAAACAAAGATAGCAAATTTATTTATGATGGTACGTCAGTTTGTCTTGCACCTTCAGGCATACTTACGCTTGTTCCATTGTTGCCTCCGCTGCCTTGGTCTACTAATGTCCAATTGGTTGAGAATGTTGCCTTGTCTCCCATACGCCACCAATTAACTAATCCTGATTCACCGCTCAGGTCAGTAGGACCATTGTCGTATAGTGCAGCCACTTGAGTAGAATCTAAACTTGTAGTAAATAATGCAACCTCGTCAATATTACCCGTCCAATGAGTCACAACAGAGCCCGCATCTCCTATTAATAAATCGTTACTTGTTGAAGATAAACTTGTCGGTCCGTTAAATCCTAAGTTTGTTAAAAGCACTTTGTCAATATAAACTTGAAACCGTTGCTTCGATGTTCTACTTGCATCATAGGATAAAGCAAAATGATGCCAATTACCATCCAACCACGTCACGGTATCTGTTGAACGAAAGCCAATACTTGCACCATAAACATCTATGCGACTTGATATAAATTGAACTTTGAATTGTGTACTGCCACTTGCATATTTAGCTATTAACATACCTCCACTTGTACTTTTAAACCAAGCACTTATACTGCCGTTTGTTACTCCATTAAATGTTGTAACATTACCACAGTTAATCAAGTCAAGGCTTCCATCGAAAGCAAAGCTATATAGATTCTCAAAAGATGAGCCTCCTGAGCCGAGGTTACCACCCCCGCCACCTATGGCATTTGATATGGAGATTTGCATTGGCATGCTACCAGAGTGCTACTATGTTCGTAGCTGTAGTATCAGTTACAAAAACTCTAACCACCTGTACAGGTATAAATGATCCAGCGGTTACACCGACAAATATGACTTCATCACCTCCTGCAGTTTTAACCTTTATGTCGCCAGCACCTCCAACATATAATACGCAAGCCCATAGTTTATCCCCAGCGGCATCTCCAACGTATGGTATGTTAACTGTGTTGCTTGGCGTTACAGCCGCTGCTCTGTTTGCTTGTAATTTTTGGTATCCCATTTTTTTTATTTTTTAGTACTTTTCCCGTCGGCACCGTTACGTGCCCTATTTCTATACGGGTTCTCAAGTACAAATTTACCATTTTTTTTCTTACTGACATCCTTGCCACCCTCGCCATCTATCCCACGACGTCTTCTCTCCCTTGTGTGCTCCACACGGTAGTCCTTCTGCTTCTTGGTCTTGTTCAGCTTTCGCTGGTACTTACGACGCTTCTCAGCAGCCTCAGGGTTGTCCTCGTAGTACTTGGATGTCTTACTCTTTCCCATACGGAAATAATTCGTTTAGTTTCTTTCTCCTGTCGTCACATCCGCAGGGTTGATTGAATGCCTTGGCTCCAGCCTTAACGACCTGTTGAATGCCAGTCATTTTGGTCACGGCCTCTACCGTGTCTCCTAGTCCTTTATGTTTTCTAATCTTAATCATCTTCTAATATTTTCCTCTCTTGCTCTTTGGTGAACTCTTTGTAGATCCACCCTTGCCAGCCCATAGATTTTTACAGGACCAGTACCTGGCAGTAAGCTTTGACTTCGCAGTTCCGCACTTGTGCCTGGCCTTGAATGACTTACGGGCGGCCGCAGAATAATTATGACCGTAACCCTTCGCACCGAAGTGTATGATCTTCTCCTTGCCACCCTCACATCCCTTGACCATCTTCTTCTTGCCTGGCCTGGTTGACGTCCTGGGTTTGTTGCAAGGCATACTGCTCTTGTCTACCCTCTTTGCCATTTTAATAGCCCGTCTCGGTCATGCCCTTAGTAGGGTTGTTTGTGATAGTCGCTTTCATACCTTGAGAATTTTTTAATCCTGCAAACCAACTAGCGTTTGCTTTTCCTACTGAATTGTAAGGAAATTTTTTCTCCTTCATCTTTCCTGTGTCTCCACACTTGTACTTTACTGTCGGCATTATTTTTTAGTTTTAGTTTTAGTATTCATAGACTTCAGCATCTTATCAATCTTTGCAGCCTGTCCCTTGTGCATCGCAGAGGCCTTCTTTAGCTCTGCAGAAATTGTCTTTAATTTTTTTGCATCCATATCTAATTATTTTCTTTTTACTGACTTAACACGTCTACCCATTCCTACCTTAGACTTCTCAGACTTCTTTCTAGCAAGTTCGGACTTAGACATCTCACCCTTAGTCTTTGGAGTCTTGGATGAGACCCTCTTGGTCGGCCTGCAGTACTCGTTCTTCTTGCCCGCACCGCACGCCTTTCCAGTACGTGTGTCTATCCATCTCTCCTCCTCCCATCTCTTAAGGCTTGCACCCTTGGAAGACTTTCTCACCTTGCCCTTTTTCTTCCTACACTTTGCTATAGCCTGTGAGGCTCTAGCAGAGGGAAACACCTTGTACTGTCTCTTTACTTTTTTATAGCAGGCGTCTTTTGGCATTTATAAGTATCTTTGTTACAAATACAAATATAATAAAATGATTCCAAAGGTAAAGAAGAGGATCTCCAAAAGGGAGGATAAAATATTTTTTACACGAGAGGCTAAGTACGACTTCATGAAGCACTGGAGCGTGATACGTAGATGGGCCGTCATAAACTACGAACTCAAGTCATCGGCAGATCTAGACATGCTAATGTTCCTATACTCAGAGCACCTGTTCTCCAGGAAGCAATTCGACAGGTATGCCAACCACATGTCGTGGGATAGGTTTAGGTTTGATAGGCTACTGAGGGATGGATTCATAAGAAAGTTCCGAGAGAAGAGATGGGGAGAGGCACTACTATATGAGGTCTCTCAAAAGGGCAAGAAGATGATCTCCACGATATATAGAAAGATGCTAGGCTTTGAGGCATTGCCTGAGTCCCCCAGAAGGAATAAGGTGTTTAAAAGGACGGCACCCTTCTCACACAAGGTTCTGTCCATTGCGGTGAAGGATGCCAATAGGGACATCAAAGAACGCAGGCAACGTCCTTCTCTTGAATGATAGTAAACCTGTCATCCCCTATCAACACGTCGTGTGCCGATACCTTATCAAATATCACGGTGTCTCCACCCTCTATACCCTTTACATTAAATCCAACGTCCTTAACATTACCACGCTGGTAACGCATCTCGTTTGAGTCCTCGTCGCTCATTATGAGCCCGCTTGAGCTGGTCTTCTTCTCGTAGACCCTCTCGACCAGAATAAACTTATTTAGTATCTCCATTGTCTCTGACGTTTGTTATTATTGAACTCGTGCTCATTATTGTGGTCGCAACCGATACAGCGTTCTCTAGTGCGTTACGTGTCACATTCGCTGGGTCTATGATTCCCATCTTGATCATATCTCCCACCTTGTCATTCCTCACATCGTATCCAACCCCATCCTTGACCAGATCCTTTACAGCAACAGAGCCATCGACCCCAGCATTGCCAAGTATCTGATTGAACGGTGCTATCAGTGCTGACCTGACGATGCTAGACGCAACCCCATCGCCATCTGAAAGGTCCATACAGTTAAGCAACGCTATACCACCGCCAGGAAGTATACCGCCCTCTATAGCCGCCTGTACCGCACAGACTGCGTCGTCGATCCTGTCACGCTTCTCCTTCTGCTCTATGTCAGTAAGTGCACCGACATGTATCACACCGATACCCCCAGACAGGTTAGCTATACGCTCCTGAAGAAAATCCCTCTCCTCCTTTTGATCGGTTGTCCAGACGACCTTCTTGAGCACCTCTACATGATCCGTAATTGTGTCACCCATCTCCTCGTCATGCATGATGACCGTCATGTCCTTACGGACGACTATCTTTGCCGCACGGCCCAGGTCACCCAGCTGTATCACAGACAGGTCGTCCCCAGTGTCGTCGGAGAAGTACGTGCCGCCAAGTGCGACAGCTAGATCCTCTAGGAGCTCCTTCTGCCTGTAGCCAAAGTTTGGCGGTATGATGTTGCAGACCTTTATCTTGCCCTGCAATGCATTTACATTAAGCGTGTTAAGTACGTTCTGACTAAGCTCGCCTATGATCAACAGGGGCTTGCCCTGTGCCACTATAGGCTTCAGTATGCTCTCTATGTTTGCCAGGTTACTGATCTCGTGGTCCGTGATCAATACATACGGGTTCTCCATCACACACTCCTGCTTCTTCTGGTCAGTCACAAAGTACTTTGAGGTATAACCACGCTCGATACGCATGCCCTTGATGATGTCTACATAGGTCTCAGAGTTCATGCTGTTCTCAACCGTAACCATCTCTACCTCCTCAAACGCTCCAGCGATCATCTCACCGACCTTCCTGTCGTTGTTGGCGGATATGGTGGCGACATCCCTTAGGCGTCTACCGCTGACCTTCTTGCTCTTCTTTTTGAGGTGTGCGTCTATACGCTCGGCTATGGAGTTGATCTCCCTGATGACCTCGGTCACGTTACTGTCCTCGTCTATGTATCTCTCGGCTGCGTCTATGATCGCCTCAGCCAGGACGATAGATGTAGTCGTACCGTCGCCAGCCATGGTGGCAGTCTTCTCGGCAGCCTGACGCATCATCATCACGGCAAGGTTCTCTGTCGGGTCGTATAGGTTGATCGACTTAGCGACCGTCACACCGTCCTTTGTGACCGTTATGCCACCGACATGATTCTCGGACTCTATAAGGACAGTCCGTCCCCTAGCTCCTAGTGTGCTCTTTACAGCTCCCGCAATTTTCTTGATTCCAGCCCTTAGTTTCTCTTGGCCGCTGTCGCCAAGGTGTACCTGTTTTACTATCATTTGATTTAATTATTTTTACAAATATACAAAAAACCCACCATGTAGGTGGGAATTTTTATCTTTTAAACCTTGATGCCACACTGTTCCTGTTGAGTGGATTTGATTTGGAGTCTCGGTATCCAGTCATCTGCTCTGGTGTAAAGTACTGAGGTCCGCCCTTCTTTTGATTATCTGTAAGGCTTCGGTCTGATATACCAACCCTCTGCTCACCGCCTACCATTTTGCTGTACCTCTTGGCACGGTTGATGTCCCTGATCTCTCTCCTGGCTGACTGGTTGACCGCTAGGTTCTTAAATAATTGAGGCCTGTTAAGTCCTGTTATTTTATTAGTCTCAGGATCTCTTTTGAATGGAGACATCTGCTCACGCTTCCTTTCCTTTAAGATCGCCTTTCTCTCGTCAAGCTCACCCTCAGACTTTTGCTCTAGCCCACGACCGTAGGTTGCCTTTGCAAGTCGCTCTTCTTTCCTGAAACGACGTCTATCGCTTCCTGTATTATTATCTCTTTTACCCTTATTGGCATACTTAATCCTATCTCCCTTAAATACATCCCTCTTACCACGTGATGGCATTCTAGGATCCTCGTATGTATTCGCCTCTAAATCTGGCAGGTCTCTCTTTCTAGGTCGTCTCCCTAGTCTACCGACACCCTTAAATGGTAAGGGTACTATACCTTCCTCATCAAACTTCTCTAATTTTTTTTCCGCTTCCTTTCGAATTGCAATACCCTCTTCTCTCTTCTTCTTCTGAGCCTTGCTCTCACGATAGGCAGACTGTCCGAAGTTGCTCATACCTAAGGAATCTCCTGCACCTATCTGCATGTCTGGATAAAGTGCAGCCATCTCTTCCTCACTGTAAGGAGAGTCTGATTGTCCTGCAGCCACGCTGTCTCCCTGTATGACATCCTTAAGGTCAGTGCCATATGACTTAGCAGAACTTCTTCCACGATTTATCATTGCCTTATTTGCGGGATTGTCAGCGGCATATCTAAGGAAACCTACATTCTTCTTTCCCGCCTCTGACGGTTTGTCAGTGAGCGTGTCTCCCTCCTTGTATCCCTGGTCTCCTATATTTCTAATTGTAGAGACCTCCTGAGTGTCTGGATTTATAACGTATTCAGGCTCTGCGTATCTCTCAGATAACTTATCAGTCTCTCCCTTCATGTAACTAATCACATCTTGTGGGATATCTCCCCTCCCTCCAGTTAACAGGTCTGATGGTAGCTCCCCTCTTTCATATGCCTTTCTTAACTCAGGCCATGACGTTACCATGGCGTTCCCTTGAGGGTTTACCTTGCCCATCTTGTCTGGGTTAGCAATCCTAGCCTTTGTTATAGGGTCAGTGGTGTCTGGTGAAAACCTGCTGCTTCGTGTGTATTTATTTATTGCCATGTCAGTCCTATTCTTATTATTAGTATGTTTAGATGAAACTCGTAGTCATCGTTGTCCTCGTCTGGCGTGTAGAACTCAAAGCCTACATTCATACCAAACCTTATCCTGTTCTCTATAAACAGACGCCACATCTATCGCTTGTATAGGAAGTGTATGTGACCCTTAAACTGCCTGCGTGACTCTGCGTCGTGGTGTGCGTCCTTCTTTAGTGCGTGTGCGTGATCGAAGTCATTCTTGGCGTCTGCCATCTTTCCATGGGCCGCCTCATAGCGTCCGTCTATCCTTAGCTTTCTCTCGTGAGAGTAGTCGTCCATCGACGCCTCTTTGTCTTGGTACTTGTCCATATCTATTGGTTTTCTTTTCGTTGTTTTTCTGATTCCCTGTTCAGCATATTAGTCATCGGCTGATTTTTCTTCTGTTGGATTTTGTCCAGAACATTGGCTGGTAGGATGTTGTTCTCTGGCTTCATTGCATCCTTGACCATATTGTAAGGAAGGCGTGCGAATGAAGAATTTTTTATATTAGTTTTGACTCCGTCTGAATCACTCATAAAATTTACGGCATCATTGAGGTCTTTCATCACCTGATCAGCCTTATACTGGTCGTTCTTCTTCATGTTGGTGACCGTCCTTGTCTTCACTCCCTCGTCCTTGAACTTGCCTACATCGATCCGCTTCTTGCCTCGCTCGATCTCCTTCTCGACCCCACCTTTAGTCCGTGTGACAGTCTTCTTGACCGTTCCGTCTTTACGAAACTTTTGCTTTTGCTTGAAGCCAGTTTCTTTGTTTTTCTCGGTTACAACTTTTTTTCCGCTTCTACGTGTTACAGACTTTATTTCACTACCATCCATGGTGGACGCCCTTTGCACGACTCTTTGTTTCTTAGGCTTGTCCATCGTAGATACCGATGAGTAGGCTCTCTTGCCAGCACCCTTCTTAGCACCCTTGCTCTCGTCCCGTCTGTCCTTAAGGTTCTGTGTCTTCTTTCCGTTTCTTGCTCCTAGTGACTCGTCGAGTCTTGAGTTGTATCCCTGTTTCATGTCTTTAATATTATAGTACAAATATAAGACTTTTTTTTAGCTTGTCAGATACGTGTAGCAATTGGTCAATATGTATATATGACAGAGAGCTACCTAAAAAGAAAACAACCCCCCACCCCTTAAATCAAAACCAAAACCTATCGCTACGTCTGATTTTTTGACGTTTTGTCTGTCTAACTATCTGTTGTTCAACGTATTATCGTTTGACGATACCTCTACCCCCTACGTCTAATTACCTGACACTTAGGCAGTTAGATATATTTGTGTAGGCAACCTATCTGTCTGTCTGTCTGACTGACTGAGATGTTATGCATGCATAACAATTGGTCGGTCGGTCGGTCGGTTGTTTATTATGCGTGCATAGTAATTGATTGGTCGGTCGATTTGTTATGCGTGCATAATATATGTATGCATAGTAAATGTTGATAAAATGACGAAATGTTCATAGAGGGCATTTAGAAGCGATTTAAGAGACTTTAGTATCTCGCTAGTATCATACCATTAAAACTTAGAGATATGAAAAAATCCAGTAATGACGGGGGCTGTAGAGCCGACCTTCCGATATGTCTATCTGGAGAGACATGTACTCTATTTCACTTACACATTAAGAGAAAGAGAATAGCATATGCCGAAGTGAAACCTAATTAAAAACACAATCAATACTTGTTAATAAGAAATTAATTATAAGTACTTGATTTACAATGGATTACAAAGCAATTCAACATCACACAAACCCGTCAACTACGTAGTACCCACTAAGTATAACTACGTAGATCGGTCTATGTGTTTTCATGTAGATGTGCAACATCCAAAAAAAAACATGGTGATAGAACGATTAAGTATACATAGCTTTGGTACCAGAAGCGAACGAGCTACAACAAATTGAAATCTTGATAAGACAATAAACATACTTCGGTTGGTCAGACGAGGACTTGGAATGAAGCATGACTACGGGAGCATGTAAGACAAGGGCAACACTACACTACTCAGGTGGGTGTTGTTAAAACCATATCAAATATGATATAGGGATAAAAGAGGGATAGCAGTTTCACGTGGCTATCAAAAATTAGGTGCAGTCAGAACAACTGATTTATAGGAGTAATACCTACTGCACCACTAACCAACAAAACCAATCACAATGAAGAAAGCAATCATAAATAGAATCAATGAAATAAACGCAATGATTTCAGATATAAAAAATCTAGACCAAACACCATCAACATACGATGGTGGTACGTGGCCATACTACATCGATATAGATGGTATAGATGTTAAGAATCAATTCGTTTACATAAAGGAAAACAAATCGAGAAATGGATATGGATTTGAGAAGAGATATAATGTAAACAAAAAAGAAGGGTTTGGGTCTTCAGAAGAATTAAAATGGGCATTGAGTCTGATACTTAAGACGTTCAAGAAAGAAATTAAGAAACAATCATAAAACAAATAGACATGAAGTTAACAAAGAAAGAAGAAAAGAGAATCTTATGCAAATTCATAGAGACATTAGTAAGATTTGGATACGACATATCACCATACATTCAAAAACCCTGTAGTTATTTCAATATGAAAGGAGTACTAGGACATATTGTTGAAATACATAAAGAGCATGGAGAGTTCGATGAATATAGCGAGTTTACACCTAGACTACTCAGAGAATTTGTAGCTGAATTAGAGAGAGAATTCGGACAATTTACTAACCAATAAAAACCAATCAACATGAATTTAAATAAGAAATTTTACAAACTACTCAATGAGTATGATGAGTTAAAGGATAAGATAATGGAACACAATGAAAACTTCCACGATGGAATGTACTACGACATACAAGGATACTCGGAGATATATCAGTATGAGTTAGAGACTGATGAGGAAAGGGCTAATGAGATAGAGACACTAAACAAGCAAGTCAAGGCTTGTCGTATGCTTCTCAAGGGACTTGAGTCATTGAGCTACATATACTGCTAGATATAAATTAATAACCAACGGGGGATGAAAGTCCCCCAATAAAAACAAATAGACATGAGTAGTACAACAAAAGAATACATATACAAGAGCTACAAGAAAGGAGAAGATTTCAAAGGTGGTAAAGTAACAAGACAATCAAAATACCTAGTTTTCTACATGGACGATAGAGGTAGAGAGCGTTCTTCATACAAAGATATCATGGGTTACAAAGATAACAACGATGTAAAGGTATACTACAAAAAGAATTTATAAACCAATAAAAACAAATAATCATGGCAAGAACAGAAAAAGTAATGAGTGTAGTCACAATCATAATCATATCAATTAT
>Ga0181410_1001183_pt1 | contig 11125 bp, 22 predicted proteins | sample 33SPOviralmetaG_FD_130112 | JGI IMG/M metagenome (GOLD analysis project Ga0181410, IMG submission 130112) | Marine viral communities from the oligotrophic San Pedro Time Series (SPOT) site, San Pedro Channel, CA, USA - 33 SPOT_SRF_2012-06-20 | ecosystem: Environmental > Aquatic > Marine > Strait... | reverse complement strand
ATGACACCACCGAGCAGGAAGAGTTGCTACAACTTCCGAGTAGTGGAGATTAATCGTGTACTTGACGGCGATACTATTGATGTCACCATTGATCTTGGGTTTGACTTATACAAGAAAGAAAGAGTTAGAGTTGCAGGAGTTGATACGCCAGAGAAAAGAACAAGAAATCTAGAGGAGAAGGCACTTGGAATCGACGCAACAAACTGGCTTAAAGAAAAGTTGGAGAGTACTATCGCTGGTGATGCTGAGTTGTCTGTTAGGACTGAACTTGTTGGTGGGGTCGGTAAATATGGTCGCCTTCTCGGTTGGTTATATATTGGGGACGACTTGGTGTCCCTCAACGAACAAATGATTGCCGAAGGATATGCTCATGCATATGATGGTGGAACCAAGGATATGAATTTAGAAAAATTGAAAGAAATAAGAAGACAGCACGGCACTTTGAATGAATGATAGTTTATGAATTGTCACAAGGGGACTTGACTAAATAGCAAAGAGGGTCTATTGTAGACCCATCGTTCATCCAGGTGGTAGTCGTTATGTACATTAGCATAGAAAGACGCTACAGGACGCAAGTAAGTCGCGCAACGGTTCCGTTGATCCCATGTTAGAACTATTATTCTATTCAACTCTCACCTGCCAGCAATCTGATGCTGTCATACTGCGTATGCAGAAAAATGAGAACATTAGTAATGCTTTAAAGATTGAGTTAGTTGAAGTAATGAAGGAGTCAAATCCTGAATGCTATTGGGACGCACACGACTGAAGGAACGGCGATTAACCATCCCATTTCTTTAGGAGTATTAAAATGAACACACTAAACATCATCAAGAAGCAGATTAAAAAAGCATCTGCTTTACACGACGCTCAGATTAATCACACTGCATATCGCGGTGTTGAATATGATACACGTTGTGTAGATATGAAGGAAACACACGGTACATTCTGTTATCGTGGTCGCACTTATGCCAAGTAATACTTTTATAGTATTGCTGAAAAATTTATAAGTTATTTGAGGAGATTATATCTCCTCTTTTTTCTTATATAATTAATATAGTTGTATTAAAACTATGGGAATGTTTGATACTGTAAGATCATCTTATAATCTTGGTCCAGGATTTTATAATAATAATCTTCAGACTAAAGGTTTAGAATGTATCATGGCAGATTATTGGATTTCTCCTGCTGGAGAACTGTTTCAAATTGATTATTCTGGTACTCAAGATTGGGAATTAACTGGTGAAACTAAATTGGGATTTGCCAAGTATAAAAATACACCAAATGGTAATCATGGAAAAGTTAGACCAGTAATTATAGATAAAACTATTGAAGTGTATCCAGAAAAATGGGATGCGTATTACACAGCATATCCAAGAATCACATTAACCTTTATTGAAGGAATATTATTTAAATGAAAAAAAGATTTTTAGCACTGATTACTGCATTGTCATTGTCATCTCCAGTGTTGGCAAACCAACCAAAAGTTGTATGGTATACCCCAGACGCAACTGGTTGTATGGTACTTCGGGAATGTACAGAAGATGTCGAGCAAGTATATAGTTTACTTGATGTGTCTAGTAACTATCCTAATCCTGATAGGTTCACTTTTATTTCTGGTGAATTTAATGCCATGCTATCATACCTCAATCAAATCGGAATTGATGTGTTTTTAGCAGATGAAAAATATTTTGGTGTAGGACAACGAGGATTGTACCAAACAAAATATAATAGATTCTTTTTAAATAAAACTTTTATGAGTAATCCTGGCACATTAATGTCGGTGATGCGTCATGAGGCATGGCATGCTGCACAGGATTGTATGGCAGGTACAATTGATAATAATCTTATTGCTATTATTAAACCTGAATATGAAGTTCCTATGCTATATCAAAATATGGTAGAGAGTACTTATCCAAAAAATGTGTGGCCGTGGGAGAAGGAAGCAACCTGGGCAGGTAGAACAGAAGGAATGACACTTGATGCATTGCAAGCATGTTCATCTAGTATTCCTATGTGGGAAATTTATGAACCAACACCATTAACACGACAGTATCTTGAGGATTATGGATTCATTCAAAATTGAAATAGATGCCGAGACCAAAGAATTCTGTCTTAAAATCCCCTTCGACTCAATCAAAGAGTTCCTCCAGCAAGACAAAACTATCACCATCCCGCCAGACACCCTCAAACAAACGTACTACTTCCAGCACAAGGCAGAAGACAAAGAAAACTTCTCCATCAATGCAGGAGTCCAAGACAACTACAATCAAGACGAGTACGACAAAGAGTTCTGGGACGACTATCATTCCCAAAACGAGAAAGAGTTCCAAACCAGCAACAAAGGTATCGAAGACTTATACGAAACCGAAAGCGGGTTTATCAAAGAAACCGGTGAAAAAATCACGACAATCAAAGGTGACACTGAGGGAAATAAAGATACTTAATTCTAAAAAGAAAGAATTATTTCCTTATGTTAATACATTTCCTTATTTTCTGGATGATCAAAGTGAAAATAAAAAGTGTTGGTTTGTTTGTCAGGAACATGCTGAAAAACACATAAGACGATATAGTCCAAAGTATAAACTGTACCACTACATTGGTAAGGGTGCTTGACAAAAATTAAATTTTGTAGTATTCTATCTCTTGTGTGAAGGAAGTGCAGGGAGATTATTCTCCCTTCTTGCGGGATTAGTTTAGAGGCAAAACTAAAGGTTTCCAACCTTTCGTCGTCGGTTCGATTCCGACATCCCGCTTTCGGTTATCCGAATAACCGAAAAAAATCTGAGTATAAATACTCTAACGTTACGTAAGTAACAAACTAAAACAGAACCAGTCGAGGTTCTTAACATCTGTGGGTAATCATTCCACAAGTAAACTAAAGGTAAAAAAACAAATGTTCAAATCTGTATTCGCAGCAACTGCTGCTCTGTCTGTCTCTGCTGGCGCTGCGTTCGCTGGTCCCTATGTCAATGTCGAAGCAAACTCCGGTTGGACTGGTTCTGACTACGGCGGTACTGCGACTGATCTTCATGTTGGATATGAAGGAAATCTTGGCGATAAGGCATCGTACTACGTCCAAGGTGGTGCTACTGTAGTCGCCCCTGACGGCGCTGAGAGCGATACTGTTCCTTCTGGTAAGGCAGGTCTCGGTCTTGCGTTGACCGACTCTCTGGGCGCTTATGGCGAGGTCTCCTTCGTCGGTAGTGGTGATAGTGATATTGACCGTGGTTATGGAACCAAATTGGGTCTGAAGTACTCCTTCTGATCTTTAATATAATATAGGGAACTTCGGTTCCCTTTTTTTATGTTAATAAAAAAAATTCTCCAAGTTCTAACCCATCCAGTAACTGGAGTAAATTTATGTATTGTTGGATTACTTTTAATAATTCAAGTCGTTCACACTAAAGCACATCTTACTTTAGAATCAGACGTACATGGTCATGTGCACAGGACACTTAAAAAGAAACCAGAACTAGCAAGATCTACTTGCTACAAACTGGACTTCTAGATTAGAGAGGGTTGACGACCCTCTTTTTTTATGCTATTCTATATACTGTTAATCCTAGAGAGGTTATGGAAGTAATTCTTTATTCAAAAAAAGATTGTCAATGGTGTGACCGGGCAAAGATGTTATTTGATAGTGTCGGTGTTAAGTATTTGGAATATAAGTACGAAACAGATTTTACTAAGAGTCAATTCTTTGCTGAGTTTGGAGAAGGTTCTACTTTTCCACAGGTATCCATTAATACTAAACATATAGGAGGGTTTAAAGAAACTCTTCATTTTTTCCAAGAGAATAAAATTATATGATTGAAGAGAACGAAGAAGATTTACCAATAAATAGAGGTGAAATCTTTATGCGAGATAGGAGAAGTCGCAAAGAAAAACCTGAGGAGGTAGAACCTAAATTAGAAGAACTACCAGAGGCATGGAAAATGGACTCATCACTTATCACTGTAATCGCAGCATCAGTTGTTGTTGGTGGCACATTGATCGGTTTTATTCTTGGTTGGTTTGTAAGTGCATATTACCAATCATATATGGAAATCGTAGGCAATCAATATGAACAATCTGAACAAGTTACATATGCAACACCGCATCCAGAAATGATGGATGCAGAGGGAAATCCTATACCATTTCAAGTTACCAAACTAATTAGTGTAGAGTTTGATCCAACAGATTCATTTACTACTGACCCATTTCCCGAAGACTAAATACAATAGATTATTTTTCCACTATGAAATTATTGATTTCTGAAATTATTAAAAAAGCATCAAACGCAAAGACAAAAACAGAGAAGATTAAAATTCTTCGTGATAATAATTCACAAGCACTTCGTTCTGTATTGAAATGGAACTTTGACCCTTCAATTGAGTCAGATCTTCCTGAGGGTGAAGTTCCATTCAATTCAAATGATGCTCCGATTGGAACTGAACATACAGTGCTTGCCAAAGAGCACAGGTTACTTTTTAATTTTATTAAGCACTGTAATACTCTTACCAATATGAAGAGAGAGACAATGTTTATCCAACTTCTTGAAGGACTTCATGAATCTGAAGCAGAAATTTTAGTCTTAGTAAAAGACAAACAACTTCAATCTAAGTATCGTATCACTAGTGCTGTGGTACAAGAAGCATTTCCCGAAATGAGTTGGAATACTATAGTAGAGACTTCTCGATAGTGAATATAGTAAACGAAGATAGAGTTATCTACATGATTAAAAAGTGTATAAAAGAGGAGCAGAATGACAGAGAAACTTTCCACAGAGTCACCCTATCAAATCCAGGATTCTGTGAAGACCGAATCCGAGAACTCATCGATGAATTTCAATCTAACAGACGCTGATAAGAAACTGCTACGATCTAAGTATGACGTAGTAGTTTTTTCTCATGATTGTGATCCTAAAACTATTAACAAAAAAGATTGGCCATACAATGCTGTGTTAGTAGTGTATGAAATTGATGGAGAAGTTCATTATGATCATGCATGTGGTCCTAAGAACGTCAAAGTGTTTGATGCTTATCATGATATCCTCAAACCAGTAGGGGGTAAAATCTTGACAATGGAAACTATGTATGGTATGGTTAATCCGAAACTTTGGGGTAACAAACCTAAAAAAGAAAAAAAATGAACGAAGATTGGCGCTACAATGAAGAGCGTATGGAACTACGCCAAGCGGTATACACCATTCTTCTTAATAAGTATGGTGGTCTAGCACAAAAAAATGGAGAACCAATGCACAGTATGGAAAAAATTCAAAACTGTTGTCATGATTGGGTATCTCAAGGTCACGTCAGTTCATCTGGCATCGTAAAATATTATCAAGCGTATTATGCAAGTTAAAGTTATTAGTGTTACCCCAGATGCTGAAGGACACATGGGGTATGTGGCAAGGGTGAGCAACCCCTCTAATCAAGAGAATCCAAAGGTTGCTGGTCTTTTATCCTATTGTATTGAACACAACCACTGGAGCGTCTTTGAGCAGGCATTCATGACGCTTGAGATCGAGACTACCAGGGGACTTGCAGCACAGATCCTCAGACATCGTTCATTTACTTTCCAAGAGTTCTCACAACGTTACGCTGACAGTTCTTTGTTAGCAGGAACTATTCCTATGTTTGATTTACGTCGTCAGGATAAAAAGAATCGTCAGAATTCTATTGATAATATTGACGATTTTACCAAACAAGAATTTCAGATTCAGATTCAGCGACACTTTCTTTCTGCTATGGATCTTTATCAGACAATGCTTGATCACGGGATTGCAAAAGAGTGTGCAAGATTTGTATTACCACTGGCAACACCCACCAAGTTATACATGACGGGTTCAGTTCGTTCATGGATCCATTATATCACTCTGAGATCTGCTAATGGAACTCAGAAAGAGCACATGGACATTGCAAATGAATGTAAGTGTTTGTTTGCAGGTCAATTTCCAATTACCTCTGAAGCATTGGGATGGAAAAACCATGAAGAAAGTACCAATGAAATGGTATAAAACAAACAAATTTACTAAATCACCTTTTTTAAAATGAAAGATCAACCAATTACAGTTAAAGACTATGAAGAGCATGGTCAAGAGTTCTTTGATAAGTATTTCTATGTCGCAAATCAACTTGGCGTAAATGCAAAAGCAGAAGACATCCTTAAAATTATGGAGTCTCTTGCTGGTGTTGTTATGAAGAAAAGGTCTGAAAATAAAGTAGGTCCATTTGGATTCAATAAAAATAAAGGAGAAACAGATGCCAACTTATCAATTCAGGAATAAAGATAACGGAGAAGTAACTGAAGTTACTATGAGTTTCACTTTACTCGATAAATATAAAGATGATAATCCACATCTTGAACAGTATCATGATTCATTTCCTGGTCTTGTAAGTTCTGCCGGTGTTAAAAATCCAGTTCCGGATGGGTTTAGAGACGTATTGAAGTCAATCAAAAAAGCAAACTTCGGTTCAAATATTAATACACATTAAATATATGGCAAGAAAGAGAAAGGAAACTCAATTCGATTTTGTTAATAGCACTCCCAAAACAATGAGACGTAAAAAACCAATCAACGTCAATCATTTAAAAGAAATTCAACCCATAACTCCAAATCAATCTAAGGTATTTGATGCATATGATGAGGGTAAAAATTTATTTTTATATGGATGTGCAGGAACAGGTAAAACTTTTATTGCAATGTACTTAGCATTGAAAGAAATCCTTTCAGGAATAACTAATTACGATAAATTGTATATGGTTCGTTCTCTTGTTCCTACTAGAGAAATTGGATTTCTTCCAGGAGATCATGCTGATAAGTCAAGACTCTATCAAATTCCTTATAAGAATATGGTAGAATATATGTTTAACATGCCTGATGATCCTTCATATGATATGTTGTATGATAATCTTATTGAACAGCAAACTATTTCATTTTGGAGTACATCATTTCTTCGTGGAACAACATTAAACAATTCAATTATTATTGTTGATGAGTGTCAGAATCTAAGTTTTCATGAATTAGATTCTATCATTACACGTGTTGGTAAAGATTGTAAAATTATTTTTGCCGGAGACATTCGTCAGACCGATCTTGTTAAATCTGCTGAGAAGAATGGAATCTTAAATTTCATGGAGATTCTAGAAATTATGGATGAGTTTGTCCATGTTGAATTTGATGTCGATGATATTGTAAGAAGTGGTCTTGTTCGTTCATATCTTCTTAGTAAACTTAAACTGAAACCTGAACTTTAATTTTATGTTTAATCATGTTAAACCTGAGGTACTCTTAGAAAACCTTAGTGCAACAACGGCGACAAATGGTAAAAGAGTATACACTGTGGGCGATAAACAATATCCATCAATCTCTACCATATGTTCTTATAGAAACAGAAAGGGAATTGCTGCTTGGAGAAAAAGAGTTGGGAATGATGAGGCAAATCGTGTTTCTCATCAAGCAGCATCTGCTGGAACCACTCTACATAGTATAGTAGAAGACTATCTCAATAATGAGTTAGATCTTGACAAATATAAGGAAAGTTTTTTAGCATTGATGTTATTTAAACAAGCGAAAGCAATGTATAATCGCATCGATAATATTCACTTCCAAGAGGCACCTCTGTATAGTCATGAGTTTGGTATTGCAGGAAGAGTAGACTGTATTGCAGAGTTTGATGGAGTTTTGTCTATCATTGACTTTAAAACTTCAGCAAAAGAAAAGAAAAAAGAATGGATTGAATCATATTTTGTCCAGGAAACTGGATATGCAAAAATGTATGAAGAACTATCTGGACTAAAGATTTCACAGATTGTAACCGCAATTACATGCAATACTGGTCAGACTCAAATTTTTAAAGAAAATCCTAATGATTTTGTGCCTCTGTTAAAAGATTACATTGCAGAGTATGTCGATGCCCATTAAAAAAAATAAAAATATTACTGAATTAATTGAAGATAGTTTTATGGACAAAAATAAATTTTCTTTGACTATAGAAACTATGGTTAAGAATAGTAATAAGTCTATCAATTACATTGATGCTATTTGTACCTTCTGTGAATCAAAAGATATTGAAGTAGAATCAATTGTAAAATTAATTGCTCCTGCACTTAAAGAAAAGATCAAAGCAGAGGCAACTCGTTTGAACTACATTAAAAAAACTACTAGAGGTGTTTTACCAATTTAATTATGAATTCATTCCAAGTTTATTCTACTTATGTTGCATTGAAAACTCACTTTAGTAGAAAAACATATGATTATTTTAAATATCAAGGTTCAGTAAAGACAACAGAAAAAGCATATTCAAAAAGACCAGACAAATACTTTTTTGAAAAAATTTCTAATAAGTATACCAGCAAAGATCAAGTTATTGAATATTTTGTTTCTAATTTTCTTGTCAATTCAAATTTTCATATTATTCAAATGAATAATGAAAATTATTTAAATTGGCAAAAGAAAATGCAAAGTTTTACATATCTATTCTCTACTGATATTGATGTTATTCTGGATAGGTGTGATACTATTAATGATTGTATGCAATGTAAAAATTCATCTCACTCAGATATTTTAAAATTGTTCCTTGGTGGTAGAATTATGATGGAAACTTTACTAATGTTAAATAGATTGACTGGATTCATTGATAGATATGACAAACTTTTGGAAGATGATATAATCTGGAAACAACTTTCATTTACATTGAAAAAATATGATCCATTTATTTCCGGAGATCCTAACCAAGTAAAAGAAATTATTTTAAAAAAAATATGAGTTTATTTACATCAGAGATAGTTAAAAAAGAAATGCTTCGAGCAAACGAATTGTATAAAGAAGTTACAAGAAAACTTCCAACAATAAAAGAAGCATCCAAAGAAGATAAGATTGAATTATTTGATAATATGTATCGTCTTATTGATATTCAAGAAATTATTTACACAAGAATTCATTTAATGGAAGGTGATGAAGACGCTGATTTATTGAAAGAAAACTTTAGACTAGCAGCAAAGCAGATGGGGTTGCCACCGGTTGAGATTAATGCTAAACTTTTTAAGAAAGCAAGGGAAGCAATTGACGCCATGAAATCTTCCAGTGATATTGGATTGCTTGACACAGATTGATTTCTGTGCTATTCTAAATACGTTGTCGAGTCAACGACACATACAGAAAACATAACGAATTAATACGGAGAATTAAAGAATGTCTTTTGACGCACTTGAATCTCAGGGATCTCTCCTTGAGAAATTGACAGCATCTCTTGAAACAAAGAGTGGGTTTACTGATGACCGAATGTGGAAACCTAAGATGGGAAAAGGAGGTACTGGTAGTGCCACTATTAGATTCCTTCCACCATCTCATGGCAATGAACTTCCTTGGGTCCAACGTTGGCAGCATAATTTCAATGTAAATGGGGATAAGAAACGACTTTACATTGAACAGTGCCCAACCACTGTAGGTCGCAAATGTCCTGTTTGTGATGCAAATACCGAACTTTGGAAGACCAAGGATGAAAAGGATAAAGCACTTGCATCATATCGTAAACGTAAACTAAAGTATTTTGCAAATATCTATGTTGTTAAGGATCCTGCAAATCCTAGTAATGAAGGTAAAGTTTGGATTTTTGAATTTGGTCCTAAGATTTTTGAAAAAATTACAGGAGCAATGAAACCCAAGTTTGCTGATATTGAACCAATTGACCCCACTAATTTGTGGCATGGTGCAAATTTCAATATGAGAATTTGTATGCAAGGGGTGTATTGGAACTATGATGAATCTTCTTTTGGAACAAAAGAAACTCTTGGTGACTTTAGTAAGGATCAGTTGAGAGAAATTTACAGTCAGCAGTATGATTTGAGTGAGTTTACCAAACCCGAAGCATTTAAATCTTATGAAAAACTTCAACAAAGATTTGAAGATTTGACTTCTGGGTATAATGCTGCACCTAAGTTAGATGCAGAGGTTCGTTTTGAAGAATCTAATTTTAACTCAAATGATATTATGCCATCAAGTCCTTCTGTTTCTTCTGATCTTAAGGAAGAACTAAATAATCTAAACACATCTGCTTCTAACACTAGTGCAGATAATCACGATTATTTTGATAACCTCATGGGTTCTCTTGAAGACTAATATTTAAAATAGGAAGGAGGAAACTCCTTCCTATTAATTTATCTTTAAACTAATGCCTAAATGGATTCATTCTGGTAACAAATCAAGACCAGATAAAAGATTTAAAAATGTATCAACACCTAAAAAGAATGCAGCAAAAAATAAAAAAAAGAAATGATTAACTCATAATTTTTTTTATTTTTTCCCAAAACGAAAATCACTTTTTAGTTTCAAAAAAGTCGGAAAAAAAAGTCGGGCAAAAAAATGGCAAAAAGGGTCGATGATAAATATTTAACAAATGTGACTTGGATTTATGCTGTCTACACAATACCGACTTAAACTAGAGTTTATTTGTAAATGTATTGCAAATGGTGAGGAAGTAAAACTAAATGATATGATTTGGGCAAATAAATTAGCAAAGGCAAATACTTCTGCGAATGAAATGTTGAAGATGGCACGACGCCAAATAACACAAAAAATTGAGGAAGGTAGTATGGATGATTTTATGAATAGGATGGGATTAGGAGACCCGGACCCATCCAATCACAAAACAGGGTTTACATCCGCCGATGATGTGCTAGAATGGTTCCAGCAAGACAAACCCGATGACTGGAGGCAACGTGACTAACAACTTTAGTAAACTTAATGAAATTAAGTGCTCCGAGTGTAGCGGAGAAATAAAATTAGGTATTGCCATCCATCCAGATAAAGAATATGGTGCAAGATACTTAATAAACCCTCCTCTAATAAATCACAAAACAATAGAACTTATTTCAGTTTATAAATGCAAGAGTTGTGGATATTCTGAAGGATCAAAACAATGACTAGAACTAATCGCAATGTGCCTAACAGGTATCCATTGAGACACCCTCATTCTATAAATGAGAAATCTAAATTGTCAGAAATTCTCAATGATCCTGATGTCACAGAATTACCTGTTGATAAATTATCTAGAATGAAAACTCGTTTAGGTAGAGGAGGTAGTTTACCTGATGCATATGATGACATTCACATTTCTGCTTATTTTGAAAAATCTGAAGAAGT
>Ga0181410_1001182_pt1 | contig 11132 bp, 16 predicted proteins | sample 33SPOviralmetaG_FD_130112 | JGI IMG/M metagenome (GOLD analysis project Ga0181410, IMG submission 130112) | Marine viral communities from the oligotrophic San Pedro Time Series (SPOT) site, San Pedro Channel, CA, USA - 33 SPOT_SRF_2012-06-20 | ecosystem: Environmental > Aquatic > Marine > Strait... | reverse complement strand
TATTTACTCTAAATGTTTCTGATGGATTTGAAAATGAAGGTTGAATTCTACTTAGTGCTGCTAAATGAAAACATAAATCAAATTCATTTAACCCAGCATTATCTCTATTTTTCCATTGTGTAATTTGTTCTATATCACAATCATGATAAGTAGCACCTTCTATATGGTTTTCTTCTTTACCACTATCATAGTTATCTAAAGAATATACATCATGTCCTTCCTTAACAAGTTTTTTAATTAAATTTGTACCAATAAACCCAGCACCTCCAGTAACTAATATTCTCATTATTTAGAATCTTTTTCACCAAACACCCCTATATAATCTAATGCTTCAATAAAATCAGTATGATTAAATCTTTTTTCAGTAGTCATATCCATTCTCCACTCATAATATTCATTTTCTTTATTTGGAATTGGAAATTTTTCTTTTTCTTTATCTGTAATTTTTACAGCTTTAACCCCAGCCCATTCATAATTATCTTGATTTACTTGGGCTCCTTTAACACCAAATTCTTTAGCTGCTGTTGCAAACACCATTCCGTTTTGTGGTAAATTTACTGTTTGAGGCATCCATATTAACCCATCTTCATCTTCACCTAATAATGCTTTATATAATTCAGGAAGTATATCCATTTGTTCTTCAAAAAACTTTTCACCTTGTTTCATTATAGTAGAAGTTTGAAAACCACAACCATAACAAGAATAAAGTGTTATTTTACCTACTTTTTGAGTATAGCAAGCATCACTGTTACATCTTTTACATTCAATTAAATTATCTTTATTCATTACTTTACTATTTTAAGTTTATTATTTTTTTTAGGCATTTTAATTTTATCCATCCCCGGGAGTTTTAATTCCATTTTTTTAGGTAATTTTGGTAGATTTTTTTCAAATATTTTAGATATTTTTTTAGTCATTTTATCAAAACTAAAGTTTTTCTTTGAATATTTACCTTGTTTTTTAGCTCTTTCTAACCAACCTTCATAATTATCATAAACATCATTATAAAACCCATTAACAAATTTATGATCTATATCAAACCATTGAGAACCTTCAATTAATAGTCCTTTAACTTGTGCTGACCTATGTACATTATTAATTTTCCCACCACATAAACCTACATTTTCTGATTGTAAAAAATCTAAATGACCAGACCACCCAGAAGCTATTATTGGTTTATTCATTAAACTAAATTCTAATAATGGTCTACCAAATCCTTCTCCTTTAGTAAAACTTACCATAGACTTAACTTTTGGATGATTATATATTTCATTCATTTCTTTATCTGTAAATTCTCCATGTAACAAATAAACAGAAGGTATATTATCTCCCTCTACACTATCTCTTATATCATCTATTTTTCTTTGTATAACTTCTTTATCTCCTATACTGGCATTAACTCTACAAGTTTTTAAAATAAGAGCAGGTGGATTTTTATGGTTTTTAAAGGTTTCATAAAATGATTTAACTGTAAGAGCAATGTTTTTTCTATCATGACTAAAATCACCCTGCATCCAGTGCCCTACTACTATATAAGCAAAGTCTTCTTGTATAGAATTAATACTATTATATAATTCTTTATTTTCAAATTTTTTAATAATTTTGTAAATATCCAAATTAGCTCCTTCAAATAATACTTCAATAGGTTTTGTTATTTCGAGTATATCATTTTTATTTTCACTACTTTGGTATTTTGAAGTTTTAAACACACTTTTTGAATGTTCGGATGAAGTTAAAATTAAATCCATTTTATTACATCCTTTTACCCATTCTACATCACATACTGTAGTTTCAATACCAGCTGTTAAACCTATATTATATTTTCCCACAGGTTGAAATTCATTAGGAACCGTTACCATACACCAATAATCTGGTTTTTCTTGTAATCCTGGTATTATTAGTTTTTCTAAAAACCCCCATTCTTTTTCATTATTTTTAATAAAACCTCTAGTAGTACTACCCCATCTTTGAGATAATATTTTTACATCATACTTATCTAATTCAACTATTGATTTAACAAAATCTCTAGACCTAGCTCCATAACCACTATAAGTGTCAATTGGGCAGCTTATAACAAATGTATTCTTCATATTAGTATTTTAATTTATGATTTAAAACCTTCCTATCTATATTAATATCTTTAGTAAATGTAAATTTTGGTTTTGGTTTGAATTTTTGAAATAACTCGTCTATCCCTTCAATTACTCTATTAGCTTGTTTTTCAGCTGTAAATCCAGCTTCATCGCCTAATACCCAATTTCTACCTATTTTACCTATTCTTTTTCTTTCTTTATCACCCATATCATATAATGCTTTAATTTGTTTAGCAGCATCTTCAGGTGTACATCTATCATCCCAAATATAAGGGGTTCTTGGTGAACCTACTAATGATTTATTTGTAGGATATACTGGTAAAGCCCATTCACCACAATCTCTATAAGTACCATTATGATTAGAAGGGAAATTTTCATTAAAATCAATCCAATTACCTTTTTTATCTGTAAATCTCATTTGGTCTTGCATTCCACCTGTTACATTAGCTATAATAGGAGTTCCAGTTAATAATGATTCTGTTAAAGCTAATCCCCATCCTTCTGCAGATGATAATAATATTGTTCCATCAGCATAGTTATATAAATAACTCATTTGTTCTGTTGAAAATTTACCTGCTGATATTACTATATTATGATCTTCTTCTGGAAATAAAAATCTTATTACTTCTGGAATGTCAGTACCGTGTTCATCTATAGGTGTAGTATGAAGTACTAATTGACATTTACTTCTTTCTTCTTTATTTAAAGTATCTAAAAAATATTTCCACGCTAAAATAGTATCTGGGATGCACTTACGTCTAATATTTCTAGAATTAAATAGTAATTTAAATTTCATTTTTCCATCTCTTGATAAACTTTCTTCTAATTTTTTATATTCTTTATCAAATTTATTTATAGGTCTAAATACAAAATGATCTAAACCATGAGGGATATATTTAATTACTTTATTTTTACATCTATCTTTACCTAAAACCATTTCATTGATGTTTTTAGTTTGTTTAGAAATACCAAATAAAGCATCACAAGAATCATAAAAATCCCTATTATACATTGGAGCTGGTAGGTCATCCCAAATATTTAAATATGCTATAGGAATATTTGATCTAATTTCATGTTCTATAGCAAATAACCATTCAAAATAACGAGGATCTGTTATAAGAAATAAAGCATCAATTTTTTCACGTTTGATTACTTCTCTTAATAAATCTGGATTACCATAATGATCACAAGGGTATAATAAAACGCTAGCATCATCTATACCTAATTTTTCTCCAGTAGCTTTAGATAAATCAATAACTTTTTCCTTTTCGGGATGTTTAATAGCTCCTGCTAACTGAACCCAGTTATATCTATGAGCTGTATTTGTTACAATTTCTCTACCTACTGTGGCTACACCAGAATGAACTCTAATGTCATCTGTTAATAATAGAATTTTTTTTCTTTTTTCTTTTTTAATATAACCTTCTTTCATCTTCAATAACTGTTTTAATTATTAGTCTATATCTAATTTTACTTGTGAATTAATTTGTTTTCTAAAATCTTCATTTGTTAAATATAAGTATAATGAACGATCAGCTAGTTTTTGAAAACTAAATTTACGTTTTACACATTCGATTTTAAAATTTTCAAATAAATCTGCTTTTACTTTTACACTCGTTAGTGTCATGTCTTTTGAACTTGCCATAATTTTTATTTTTATTTATATTTGTCTATACATATATGCAGATTATAAATTTTTACCAACTGCATTGCATAGTTCTGTATTCTCCTTGTAAGGACAAAACGTACAATTCCATTTACTTGGGTTTGCCCTAAATATAGTATCTTTATATGACCCATCCAAGTTAAAAGCCTTACTTATAAATTCATTTAAGTTATTCTTAGCTTTATTTAGTTTTACTTTACCAGAAGCTGGGTAGAATTGTTGTACTCGTTTTTGAGGGTAATCACCATCAACATATATTTTTCTTCTAACTATAAAAAATTCAATATCTATATTTTCAATAGGAATATTATATTGTTTACTGAAAAAATATTTGTATAATATTAACTGGAATTGTTTTGATTCATCTTTTTTGGCCCATTTATTCCACCCTTTAGTACTAGTTTTAATATCAATAATTTTAAATGTGTTTGTGGCTTCATGGTATAGTACAACATCTAAATAACCCATATATTTAACACGATTAAGACGTAAACTAGGAGCTACAACAATAGGTACTTCACAACCTACTAAATATGTTCCTTTCTTTTTAAAGTATAGATTTCTTTTCTTTTTAATAAACCTTAAAATTTCTTTACCATCTTCAAAAAATTCTCTTAACTCAGTTGGTGAACTAAAATGTTCATTATTATTTTTCTTATAATCATTAGCATAACATTTCCTTAGTGTATCTTCAAATAATTCTTCTAAATCAATTCTATCAGCAGCTGCTCCACTTACTTCATAAATTTTATCTAAATAATGTTGAATTACCTCATGTAATGCAGTTCCAAACGTCATATGAATACTTTGTTCACTAATTTTATGGCCATCTCTATATTGTAATGACCATTTTTTAGGACACTGAGTAAACATTGACAATTGTGAATAAGATATATTCTTTTCAACTGCAAAGTTAACTGGTAAAGGGGGATTATTTCTAATCTCCCTTACTATAATTGGTACTTTCTTTTTACCCAAACTATTTTTTCCATTTATCACGACCTACTAAAAGACCGATTATCCCATAATTAGCAATATCAATAAAAGTATCTTCCATACCTTCACCTTTAACATAATTTTTACCATTTAAAAGTAAATTTTTTAATCTACTTATTTTATCAGTTAATCTAATTGCTAATCCTGTTAATGAGAATTTTTTGTCATCTTTATTATTTAAAATATCACCACCTAAAGCAATATTATTTAAACCATAATCCATATGTTTAGCAGCAAACATTTCATACATTTCTTTAGTAATTTGTTTAAATTCCCCAGATAATTCTGGGTATTCTATTTCAAATGTTTCTACTGTTGAAGATGTTTTTACTGACTTAACTACTTTTTCTTTACTAAACTCCCATGCTTTCCTACTATCCATTTACTTGTTCTTTAGAGTTAAAGTATTTTTCTAACACTTCTAATCTTTCATCTGCTGATGCTAATAATCTAAGTGCTTCATTACAATTATCCCAATAATCTTTAGTTGAATGATCACCTATACCTGCAGGGTGATTTGTTAATAATTGAATACTAGCCAGTGCTTTAGCCTTATCAGCTTCTGCTTCTGCTTTTAAAAATTTGTATACCTGTAAGTTCATATTGTTTTTATTAATTTAGTTATTTCTTTTTTTTCATAACCTAAGTCATTTAATACTTCAGTGACTCCATTTTTACCCAATATGGGAATATACGAACTAGCTTCATTACATCCAATTAATAATTTATTAGCTATAATTTTTTCTAATTCTTTTGAATCTTTTTTATTTTGATTCTTAATATATTTATTCCATATCTTTCTTTTAGGAATCATCTCCCTATAAATAGTATAAATCTCTTTTTTATTTTGGGGATTTATATTTTGTACATAATTGACTATATCAATATAACTCATATTCATAGATAAAAATCTATGCACCATATAAGAATTCCAATCATCCCAATCTTGTTGAGTAAAATTATTAGGTGGTGTTTTTTTAACTGTTATTTCTTCTAACCAATTAAATACAGTCATTTAGATTAAATCATCTTTATATTCTTCTCTAATCTCAGGTGGTAAAGTTAATCCTACCAATTTTTTAGTATCAGGGCAGAAAAATACTGGAATTGGCATAACTGCGTCTTCATCAGTACCTGCTACAAATTTAGATACACTACGTAATAATACACCTTGTTGAAATATTTTATTTCCTTCTGGTGTTTCAAATGAAGTTGTATCTTCTAACTTTACTTGTGGTTGTCCTACATTATTTTCACTCATTTTTTTAAATTTAAATATTAATTAATTGTTTTATTAAGGCCATACAGTTTATTTCTTTATCAATCCTAAAATTAGATTGAAAACTATATTCATTTATATGTATTGCTACTGTGCCTTCTTTTCCAGGAGCAAAATCTGAAGCATTATCAAATAGATATCTATAAAATACTTCAAAATCTTTAACATTTGCGTTAGCTATTATTTGTCTTATTTCATTAAATTTAGGAGATGGTTTAGCTAATTCTTTTATTACTTTACTCATGTAATTATTAGAAACTAATACATCTTTATCTAATTTTAATTGATTATTTTGCGTAGATACTTGTATTGTATTAAGCATCTTACGAACGTCAGGGTAGTTATTATTAGTAATTGTTTCTAAGTCACTTACACTACATTTTATACCTTCTTTCTGTACAACTTTCATCAAATGATTTACTACGTCTAAATTAGTTGGAGGTATAATTTTTAATGTTTGACATCTTGACTGTAGAGGATCTATAATACGTTCAATAAAATTACAAGTTAAAATAAAACGTGTAGTTCTTGAAAAAGTTTCAATTACATTCCTTAATGATGCCTGTGCTTGTATAGTTAGAAAATCTGCTTCATCTAATATAACAACCTTGAGAGGTTTAAATGACATTACACTAGCAAACCCCGATACTTTATCTCTAATAGTTTCAATACCCCTTTCATCAGAAGCATTAATATAGATGTGATCGCACTCTATATTTTTTACTATTAATTTAGCTAATGTTGTTTTTCCAGTTCCTGCTGGTCCGTAAAATATTAAATTTTGAATATCATTTTGACTAATATAATTTGATATTGATTTTTTAATATTCTCGTTTCCTACATAATTATCTATGTTAGTAGGACGATATTTTTCTACTAATAATCCGTGATCTTTCATAACCTAAATATACAAAATATTATTTAATTTTCCAAGCTTAAACTCCCTGTCTAAATTCACCATATAAAGAATACATTTTTTCTTCTTTTGGTTTTACTTCTTCTTCTGTTGAATGAATAGCATATAATTTACTTCCTATAGGATCTAATCTATATTCACCTTTAAATCCTGTTTTATGTAAATATGCTTCTAAAGTTTCAGTTAAAGTAGGATGTACTTGTTTTTTTGGATCAGAAACGAGTTTCCACCTGTCTCCAGGTGGTACTCTTATTGCTATTAGCTCATTATGTTCACTAATTACTGTTTCCATATTACATTCCCATCATTTGTGAAGGATCAATTTGTGGTTGTTTATCCTCTTCGGGTTCATTTACTACTATACACTCTGTAAGTAGTACTGTTCCTGCTACTGCAGCGGCATTTTCAAGTGCTACTCTAGTAACTTTAGTTGGATCTATAATACCTTCTTTTTTCATATCAGCTACTACTCTATTTTTAATATTATATCCTTTCCAGGTATCATCTCCAGAATTAATTAATTTGTGGGTACCTATCATTTGTGCTTCTACTGAATCATGTCCCGCATTTATAAGTATTTGTTCAAATGGTTTACCACACGCTTTATAAACTATTTCTGCACCTATTTTTTCTTTACATTTAGTAGAAATAGGCAATACTTCTCTGGCATATAATAATGCTGCTCCACCTCCAGGCACAATTCCTTCTTCAATTGCTGCTTTTGTAGCATGTAAAGCATCATCAACTCTATCTTTCTTTTCATTCATTTCAGTTTCATTTCTTCCACCTACATGAATAATAGAAACACCACCACACATCTTAGCCAATCTACTTTGTAATTGTTCACGTTCAAATTCACTTTCTGATCCTTCAACTTGGTGGGCTAATTCCTCTATTCTTTTGTTAATAATATCTTCATCACCTTTACCATCAATTATAGTAGTTTGTGTTTTACTTACAGTTACTGTTCTAGCTTCACCAAACCAATCCCAAGAAAATTTATCTAATTTCATTCCTTTAGATTTATCAAATACTTGGCCCCCAGTCATAACAGCTATGTCTTCTAAAATTAATTTTCTTCTATCACCAAAATCAGGAGCTTTAACAGCACATACATCTAATGTACCTCTTTGTTTATTAACAATTAAAGTAGCTAATGCCTCATGATCTATATCTTCAGCTATTATTAATAAAGATTTAGCTTGTTTAGCTACACCTTCTAAAATAGGTAATAATTCTTTTACATTAGTAAATTTATGATCTGCAATTAAAACACTAACATCTGTTAAAGTACTAGACATTGTATTATTATCTGTAACAAAATAAGGTGATTTAAATCCTCTATCAAATTGTAAGCCTTCAACTGTTTCTAAATAAGTTTCACCTGATTTGCTTTCTTCAATGTGGACTATACCTTCATCTCCTACTTTATCTAATGCAGTAGCAATTAATTTACCTATTTCTTTATCATTATTTGCAGAAACTGTTGCTACTTGCTCTAATTGATCTTCAGATGAAATATCTTCTGATATTTTATTTTTTAAAGCATCAATAACTTCTTTTATAGAATTATCAATTTCTCTTTTAATTTCAACAGCGTTAGCTCCATTATTTAAATAACTAAGTCCACCTTTTATCATTTCTCTAGCTAATAAAGTAGATGTTGTTGTACCATCACCAGCTTTATCTGCAGTTTTTAATGATGCATCTTTGACTAAATTAACTCCTAAGTTTTCAATTGGATCCTTAAGTGAAATGTGTTTAGCAACCGTAACTCCATCTTTTGTTGATTGTACTTGTCCATGGTTTTTTTCAATTACTACATTTCTACCATTAGGTCCTAATGTTGATACTACAGCATCTGCTAGTGTATCAATACCTTTTACTAATTGTTTTCTCCCTTTAGGGCCAAATTCTATAATTTTACTCATTGTTTTTATTTTCTAAATTATTAAACTCTTCTTCACTAATTAATTCACTTTCTTCAAGTGGATCTGTTTCAGCTAATACATCCTCAACTGATGATTTAACTTTAGCTAATACTTGATTCTCAGGTCCTACATAATATTCTTCACCTTTATGTTCTATCTTAGTAAATCCTTGAGTTGGTAATACTACTTCATCACCTACTTTAAGATAAGATTCAATAAAGTGTCCCATATGTGTATGCTGACCAGGTCCAACTGCTATTACTACACCATGTTCATTTTTATCTTTACCAATATCTGGTACTACAATTGATCCATACATTTCTTCGTTTTGTTCAATCGGCTTAACGATAACCGCATTAAATAATGCTTCTAAATTCATAATCCTTTATAATTTATTAATTTTGATATTTTTTCTTTTAATTCATCCCATCTATCAAGATATTCTCTTACACTAGTATAGTCTTCTTTACTATTATTGTGTAATTGACACTCAGCTACCTTGTTTAGAGCACTTCCAAAATCTGAATAGTGTGCTACGGGTTTTTCATAATCTTCTCCTTTACTACCTTTAGATCTTAATCTATCAGAATCAGGAGTTATTACTTCATATACTGTATAACAATGTGAATCTCTGCCTATATAATAAGGCTCTAATGATGGGTCTTTTATAGTTTGCATATAACTTTAATTTTTTATTTACGTGAATATACGAAAGATAATTCAGTAAACCAACCTATAGGGCGAACTTTATTGGTTACTTTAATTAATTTTCAAAACTTTTGGTGCAGCTTCTTTTGCAAATGGAACTGTTACTATTAACAGACCATCATTAAATTTAGCTGACGCCTTTGTTGGGTTAAACTTAGTTCCTAATTTATAAGCTAAATTAAATGAACGTTTTGCTATACCTCTATGAATATATTTTCTTTCAGGATCTGGTGTTTTAGCTTTATCATATGTAAAGGTAATACTATCACCTTCAAGCTTAACTTCAATAGCATCTTTAGGAATGCCAGTGCAAGCTAACTCAAAAGTTAGTCCTGAATCGTCTTCAAATATATTAATTGGGTATTGTTGTTTGGCTTCTGTAGCCGGTATAAAATGTGTTCCTGCTTCAAACAGGTTTCTAAATAATAGATCGTACGGGTTGTACAATCTTTCTAAAAAATGTGTACTCATATCACTTTGTTTTATGCTGTCGTTAGATCAGCGGTTAATAATTGTTTAAAAAAATACTTACGCCCTAAGGTCAATTTATTATACATATATTAAAAATCAGTTTCTGCTTTTCTTACCATGTAATATTCACTAGAAACTTCATCTGTTTTAAATTTAAATTCTATCAATCCCATAGAACTAATTTTCATAGTTCCTTCTTCCATATCTTTGTTAGCATGAACAACAGTTTTAAATGTATCTGAATTATATGGTATTTTCATATTTTCCTCTGTTATATCACCTGATATTTGATATGTAATTTTGTTATTATGTCCATGTTCATCACCAAATATAAATTCACATACATTTTCACCATCTAAATTTGTAGTTGTAGTAATCAACATATTATCAATACCTTGTAGTGCACTTTTAGCTTTTATTAAATTATCAATATCTTCTTTTGATAAATTTAAGTTAACAGTGTATTCAGGAATATTTACTGTACCAACTTTAGGTACTAATAAAGGATCTGATACAGCATATGTCAAATTAAAATTTAAATCTGATATTTTAAGTTTAGATATTAATTTGTGTTGTTTTTCTAATTCTAAAAGTAGATCACCATTACAAATACTAATTAAACTTGATAATTTTTTAGTATCATATATAGCTAATTCACTATTTTCTAATGGAAAATCTTTACAAGTAACTTTACCTATTATATCTGCAGTAGGAGACATAAAATCTATTGTAAGATTATTATTTTCAGTCTTCCATTTTACTGATTCACAAACATTTAAATAATATTTGCTAATTACTGATTGTAGTATTGATTTATTTATCATAAGTTAAAAAACATTTGTTGGTAAGGATTTAAATTTAGGGTCCAACCTAAATCATTATAAAATCCTTCTAATTTATTTAATAATATGGACTCGAATATTTTTTTTCTATCTGCATACTGCTCAATAAATGTACGCATTTTTTCTGGTAAATCCCACTCTAAAAAAGCAATAGCATTTACTTGATATGGATTTTGTTTTAAATAAATCCATTTTACTTTATCACCTTGAGATATTGAAGCATGGTTTTT
>Ga0181410_1001178_pt1 | contig 11161 bp, 7 predicted proteins | sample 33SPOviralmetaG_FD_130112 | JGI IMG/M metagenome (GOLD analysis project Ga0181410, IMG submission 130112) | Marine viral communities from the oligotrophic San Pedro Time Series (SPOT) site, San Pedro Channel, CA, USA - 33 SPOT_SRF_2012-06-20 | ecosystem: Environmental > Aquatic > Marine > Strait... | reverse complement strand
GTGTCTATGTAATATATCACCTGGTTTATATATTCTTGCATAAGAATATGTTGGGTTTAATTTAAGACCTGTTTTCTTTTCCATAATAGGTAAAGTTCTCATCAATAAAGTTTCCATAGCTATATCTGCATAATGAGAATATGTATTTGGAACTTGTTGATCTGACCACGTTCCCCATTCCTCTGTAAATTGAGATATATATCTTTGATCGAATAAAGTTCTTGCAACGGTTCTTTTAAGTAAAAAGTAATTGTAAACAAATGTTGCTATCTCTTTGGGTACAGCTTCTTTAATAACTATATATTTATTTTTTTTAAAGCTCATTTAATACTCTTTTCTTTTGATATTGCTGTTTCAACAACTTTAATATTCCAATGTATAAATCTAAATGGTTCTATTCCAGCATCAACTGCAAACTCGTGTGGAACATAACCTGGAAATATAATCATCGTTCCTGGTTGTGGTTTATAATGAACTTGACTTGTACCCATTGTAATTTGTGATTGATTTTTTAAAGGTAACTTTGTCATTTCTGCACCAGGTCTTGTTTCGTGAAAGATAGGGTAAGATGTTTTTTCACTACACTTTAAAAAATAAAATCCCGACACGTGTTGATTCCAATGTTGATGTGTAGAGTGATGACCACCACCTCTACTACTAAATTCTTGTACCCAAAATTCTGTAAAGTGTAGGCTTTGATTTTTTAAATCAAAACCTTGCCAATCTAAAAACTCATAAGATCGTTGACCAATAAAATCTACTAAATCTTTTGCTTTTAGGTCTTGTGAAAAACTTTCACTATGATTAGATAAACCAAAATCTCCTATTTCTTTTTTCCATTTAGGATCATTCTTTAATTTATCTTTTAATAATTTCTGACTTTTTTTTAAATACTTATCTGTTAGTTTAATTGCACTTTTCAAAAACATTGGAGCTTCTGCAATCCATATTGGTGTTTGAAAATAAAACGCAGATTTAAAATCTACGTGTCCTTTTGGTTTAGGTAATGTACTACTACCACCTTGTTTTATATCATTCATATTATTTAAATGGATAACCTAGATTCCATATCACTAGACTGTTCCTTTCTCCTTTAGTTATGGGTTTGACTCTATGCCATACAAATGAAGGGAATATAACCAAAGAGCCTTTTGGTAATATTTCTGTACACGTTCTTATGTTAGGTTTTTTATCAGGATCTTCATTTCTTAAATCAAACTCTAACTCTCCACCTTTGTATTCTTTTGGATTTGTTAATGTTACAGTTACAGATAGTTTTCTTATTTTACCTTTTATAGGTCCTTCTTGCATATAAGGTTTATCCCAACCATCACAGTGCCAATCATAATACTGACCTTTTTTATATATAGTAAATTGACAAGACTCTGACCAATCCCATTCAAAGTTCCAACCTGCATTTTTATTTGCTTCATGTATATAGGGTTGTATTTCTTTATAAATCCATCTGTCGTTCATCCAGATAATATTAGAATCTCTTTTCTTTTGTAAGTCTTTTACTTCTTCTTTGTTAAGAGGATTTTTACTTAAATCTCTATCTCTACCAAAGCCACCTGTAATAGCCATAACTTCTCTTTGTTTTTCTGCTTTACCATATTTAACAATTAGATCACATATTCTTGGTGGTATTGCAGATTTAAAGTACCAATAGTAATTAGATAAATTCATAATTAATAGTTAATATTGTATTTAATTTTTTTGATTTGTTTTCAGTAAACATATATTTTTGTGTAGAAGGAAACATTATAAATTCATTATTTTCTATAGGTAAATGCCACGTTCTATTTTTTCTTCTATTATCATCATATTCAATAATACACTCACAAGAATCTTGTTCTACATCTACACCATAGATTAAAGTATAATCTGGTGAATTAATTAAATCTACAGGTTCTATTTGACTTCTTAAAAAAGATTGTTCTTTAGGGTGCATAACATTTCCAAATATATTTTTTGCAATTAAAGTAAAACCATAATCTGTTTTAATATTATCTCTTAAATAATCTTGTAGCCATTGTAAAGGTTTTGAAAAAGGAACTTTATAATCTTTGTATGAGTAGGCTTGAGAATTATTATTTATTCTTTTTTCATCAAGATAAGATGTAATGATATCAGTTTTAATTTTATTTCTATTAATTTCAAAACCTTTTGGTAAATCAACAGAACCATAAATTAAATTTATTTTTGAAAGAACCACCTCTTTCATAAATGTTATATTTCCTCTTTATCCCAACTTTGATTAGATTCATTCCACACATAATAATGTGTATCTTGTTCTTCTTCAGATATTGTAGGTTGATCTCCTATTGGGGATTGCCATCTTGCTTCAGATATATTTAGAACCCAACTAGCATAAGGTTTTTTATTAATAAAAATATCATTATCTTCATCATAAATCATACCTATAGCTGCGTAGTTACCTCGTAAAGGTGTTCCACCTAATTTATGTTGTCCGTTAAATGTATTAAAAGAAGTTTGTTTCCATAAAGGGTAATTGTGTATTCTTTCTAAAAACTGTCTACCTACTTCTTCATCTTCAACATTATTAGCATTTTTACAATCTTTATCAGCTACAACATTTACTGATATAACTTTGCTATTTATTCCTAATTTTGCGTAATGTGCCATAATATTTTCCTTATCTTATTTATTGAAATTTATATCTTATTATTACTATTCCTGATCCTCCTGCACCACTTGCTGAACTAGATCCTCCTCCTCCACCAGCTCCACCTGTGTTAGCTGTTCCTGCTGTTGCTGATTGAGATGGACTTCTAGATTGTCCTGATCCTCCACCACCTGGAGTTCCTGCAGCTCCTGGTGAACCTGTACCGCCTGCACCTCCTGCGTATTCTGTATCACTTGCATTTATAGAAGTATTAATATGTGCGCCACCTGCACCTCCTGTAGAACCAGCAGGACTTGGACCACCTGCACCACCTGCTCCTCCACCTCCACCTGAAGCTGAATCGTGTGATGGACCTGGACCTGGTCTTGAACTTCCACCATTATTACCTTGTGGAGGACTTACTGGGGGAGTATTACCTGATCCACCTGCAACTGCATTACTACCACCACCTCCGCCACCACCTGATCCACCATTAACACCTACTGATACTGGATTTCCTGAACCACCACCACCACCACCAGCTGATGTTATTGTACTAAAAACTGAATTTGAACCTACGTTACCATTTGCTGAACTTGGTTGAGCTGCTCCTCCACCTCCTACTGTAATTGGATAAGTTTGTACTGAAACAGGTAAACCTGAACAAGGAGTAGCTGCTAATGGACTTGCTGTGTAACCACCACAAGCATGTTTACCTTCTCTAAAACCTCCAGCACCTCCACCTCCACCCATATTACCATTATCTGAAGAACCTCCACTACCTGCTCCTGCTATAACTGCGTAAGAAACTTTTGCTCCAACACCTGTTCCAAACACATTAGTAACAGCAAAACAACCATCTCCTGTAAATGTATGAATTTTGTAATCTCCTGAAGTTGTTATTGTTCCGCCTGTTGCTGCAATAAAACCAGGGTTACCTGTAACATCAGAAGTTGAATCGTGAATATCTTGCCAACCTTTTGTGCCATCAACGTAAATTAAAGTTACTGATTGTGATTCTGTATTTAACTGACTATTAGAACAAACACCATTTATTTTTGAGCTGTTTCTACAAAGAGTTACTGAGTTTGTATCCCAAGTATTTGCATAATCTTTAAGTGCAATAATGTCTCCTGCTGATGGAGAACTTGGTAAGGTAACTGTTATTGCTCCTCCTGATGTATTAACAAAAAAACCATCTCCATTTACCGCAGTAAAAGGTGAAGTCTTTGCTGTTGTACACCAATCAACAGTTCCTGTTCTACCAGAAGATGCAGCTTGCCAACTTAAATCTGTTCCATCTGATGTTAATACTGTGTTAGCACCACCTTTAGTTAAAATTGCTGTAGCTGCACTAGAGTTACCATAAATAATACTTCCTCTACTTAATGCGTCTAATTTATTTAATTCTGTTGAAGTAGAAGTTGTTGTAACATCTTCATTTATTTTTGGTAAAGTTAATGTTTTGTTTGTTAAAGTCTGTACGCCATCTGTAGATACGTTTCCAGAACCATCAACTCCTGAGTAACTAAAATGTACTCCAATACCATCTGTGTTTGAGAATGTACCATTAGAAACTACATGAGTTACTGGAACTTTTGTATATCCACTTGCATCTGTTACAGCTCCTGTTACTTTAAATAAAGCAAAAGTTGCTGGTGTACCTTCTTTAGTAACAGTTACAATTCCTCTTGCAGTTCCATTAGATACATCATCCCAAGATTGTACAAAGGAAGATATATCAGCTCCACCATCATCTGCATCGTCTATATATAAAATTGAAACTGAACTTACAGTTCCATTATTAAAAGCTACTTTACCTGCACCAGGATCTGCATCTGAAGTAGAACTATTCCAAGTCATAGAAAGTTGTGAGTTTGTACCTGAAGCTCCTGTTGCACCTGTAGAACCAGTTGATCCTGTAGACCCTGTTGAACCTGTATCTCCTTTATTACCAGACCTTGAAAAATGTACTGATAGTTCGTCAGCAGCTGAAAAAGTATTATTACTTGCTACGTGAGTAACTGCTAGTTTGACATATCCTGAAGCATCTACAGAAGCACCCGTAATATTAAACCTAGCATAAGTTGATCTATCGTTAATGTCATAGATCATTAAGTTACCTCTAATCGTAGAGGTACTATCATCCCAAGTTAAAATATCTGTTGAAACTGTAACACCATTAGAATCAGCATCATCTATAAATATAACAGTAGCCGATGCGTATGTGCCATTATTAAATGCGATCTCTCCAGCACCAGGGTCTGCATCAGATGTACCTGTGTCAAACTTATAGAAATATCCTGGTATTGCACCATCTTCTCCACTTGCTACAAATGCAACAAAAAATTTATCATCATTAGTAAACGTGCCTGCACTATCAATATAAACTAATGAAACTTTGCTATAACCAGTAGCATTTGTTATCCCACCAGTTACTTTAAATACCATCCAAGTATCTAATGAATTAGCTTTTGAAATTCTTATTCTTCCTCTGTTAGTATCGTTACCTGCAACATCATCCCAAGATTGAATCCATGCTTCTACGTTTGTTCCATTAAATTCTAAATCATCAATGTACATTTCAGTTGCACTAGCAATCGTTGCGTTATTTAATCTAAATTTTCCTGCTCCAGGATCAGCATCTGCTGTTGTTGTTGAATATTGAAATAAAGCTGAATCTCCTCCTGCAGGTAGGAAGTCAGCTACTGTTGTTAAATTACCATCGCTATCAAACCCTAAAGTTTTACTAGCTCTTGTTGTGGCATCATCTGTAAATTCTGAAGATGCAATAGTGTTTGTTCTTGAAACTTTAAATGATCTATCCAACTCTTCTTGCATTTGCTGAGTTGTCATAGTTGCACGATCCAAACCCTCTTCGTGTGTCTCCGCAGGGAATGGATCATTAGCGATATAATCTATCGCTTGAGTTTGCGGGACATTCCTAATTAAAACAACTGTCTCTGTAGCGGTTGGTATATCACTAGATTCAAATACTACATTACCTCCAGTAGCACTCCCTACACCTGTTATGGTGTAGTCAGTTGTTAATGTTTTAGTTGTCTCTGTTCCTGTGGATGATCTTATAATAACTTGTAGATCAGATGCTGCAAATATCTTAAAACCATAAACAAAAGTATCATTACTTCCGTCTCCTGAATAACTATTTTTTACTGTTGTTGATGATACTGTCATATTTTATTCCTATATATCAAATAGTTTCATTACTCAATACCACATTATCGAGGTAATAACATATTTATTTGATCTGATTTTTCTCCTTTTTTTCCATCAAAAAAACTAGATTGTTTTTTTTGTGCATTAATTAATGCTTGTTTAACTTCAGGATATTTTTCAAGCATTTTGCCATAAGCTGCATTTTTATATGCTGCAAATACTTTTTTTATAATCATTTCTCTTCCGCCATCAAAATTAACATCTCCTGCTTCAGCATTTTTATAAAATACAGAGTTCATTTCGTTTAGTACACTTTCTTGAAATGTTCTACCATTAATTTTAACTTTACCTGTATTTTCCATTAAAAAATCATAAGCTGATTGTTTACCTTTTTTATATTCTGTTAAGTCTACTATTCTATTTCTTATTTTTTGAGGTGCAGTTAAAGCTATTCTTAATTTTGCTATTTCAAAAGCTACAGGGTTATTTTTAGTATCTATTTGTCTACCTACAAGAGATGGTCCTTGCAACAAAGAAGAAAATGAAAGCACACCTTCTGGATTAAAATATACACTACTTGGTGTTCGTTCTATAGGTTCTCCTGTAATAATATCTCTTCTTGGTTCTAAATATTTTTCTCCCAACCCTGATCTTGCAAGAATTTTATCTATAAAACTTCTAGTTTCATAAGCTTCTTTTTCTGGTTCTAGTATTCCTGGTATACCTTGGTTTCTTAAAGAAGCATAAGGTATAGCGTTACCAACAACACCGCCAAAAAATTGAGAAAATTTATTTTCTGTTGGATTACCAATAAGTGCTACGGCATCTGTAATACCTCTTAAATAAGTTTTGTTAGCAGCATTTCTCATAACAGTCATAATACTAGCAGTTAATATATCTTCTTTATCTTGATCATTAATGTTAGCTATGTTTTCTTTAATATCAGCTACCCATCCAAGAACCATAAAACGTGGGTCCATTCTGTTATATTGTTTATACGTTATTGATCCATCTTTATTTTTTTGTGCAATAGAATAAGGCTGCCAACCAAGAGATAACCAAGTTTTTTTAATTTCAAAATTTGCAGGTCCATTACCTGTAAGTTTAGGAAAACTTTGACCATTGTTATCTACAACATCTTCTGTTGATAGATTAAAAGCATATAACACCACAGCACTTCCCACCATTTGTCTACCTAATACATCAGCTCTAGCTCTTCGATCTCCGCTTCTCCATAAATCTTGATTTTGTTTTGTAAATACACCTAACCCAGGAATACGATTTGACATATGTCTCCAAAGATTTGTAGGTGTTCTAATAAAAGGTGCAAGAAATCTAAACTCTGGCGAACTATTTAAAAAAGTTTGTATTTTAGCTCCCCAATCTAAATATGAACCACCTTTTAAATCATTAGTATAAGATGATTCTCTTGCATATTTTAAGGCGTTTTCGTTTATAGCATTATCTTTAATATTAGCAGTTCCATTTTTATTAAAACCTTCTTTAAAAATTCTTTTTATATTTGCTTTGCCTTCTTTAGAACTAATATCTAAACCTCTTTCCATAGTATTTTCTAAAGCATTAGTATGAAGTCTACCTCTGTAATTAGATTGTTTTAAAAATTCATCTCCTACCATTAATAGTCTTGAAGGTAATTCTACTGCTTTTCCAAACCAATCTATAGCTGAACCAATCATTCCATCAAAACCAAGATTAGAACCACTAATAGGTCTTATAGCTTTGCCATTTACAATTTCTAAATTATCTTGTGTTCTTGAACGAGGATCAAGAATAGCATCTCCTTGCTTTAAAGCAATATAAGTTGCTCTAACAATATCGCCAAAGTGCATCATCATTCCTGAATATTGAGCAAAACCTAATCTTATTGCTTTTGTGTCAGCTCTAACAGCACCCCCAGCCATTAATTCTAAAGGTCTAATTAACGCTTCATAAATACCAGATTTCATATTTAAAGCTTGTGTAAATACACCAGACAATAATGAATTAATATAAAGTGAGTTAAAAAACTCTACTGATCTTTGAAATTTTGTTTTAGCAACTTTATTAATTACTTCTGATAAAGAAGCATTTTTAATTAATTTTGCCATTGTTGCAGAATCTCCTTTGTAACTTTGAAGAATATCTACAAGTTTATTTATATTTAAAATTTCACCTGCAGATTTTACTACACTAATATTACCAGCTTGTGTAACTCTAGCAGCTCCTCTTATTTGATCTTTAAGAGCTACCACAGTATTTCTAACTACTTCAGCTTGTAAAGCAACATCTTCTATTGCTTCTTTAGTCCACTTTAATTTATCATCACCAAATTGTTTTACATATTTTTCTGAAGTATTTATTAATTGAAAAGCTAATTCTTGTAAAATTTGTTTAGACGCTATCATTCTAACTGTAGCAGTTTTTGCTCTTTCACCTTCTTTAGGTAATGCTTTTAAAATTTCTCCTTTATCTCTTGCTAATAAAGTTGCTAACTCTTCAGCTTCTGAATTTTTTAAGACATCATTTTGTAAATAATCTTTTGTTGTTTCATCAAATCGTTCTGCAACATCATCTATAGTTTTTAAGACTTGAGCAGAATTTTTAAGTGATTTTGTATTTAATATTTTTTTAATAAAAGATTCTGTTTCTTTTTTAGCTTCTTTCTGACCAATATTAAGTTTTTTAAGATATTCTTTCATATTAATACCATCATTATTTTCTGCTATTTGCTTATAAACTTTTTTAGTTTTCTTGCCTTTTTTAAGATCACTAATAGCTTCACCAGCTTCTTTATAAATTTCTTCTTTTTCTTTTATTGTTTTAGCTAATCTTGCTTTTTTAAATGCTTTGATTCCAAATAAAATTTCAAAAGGTACAACAATAAGCATACCTTCAAGAACATTTTTTAATCTACCTTCCATTTCAGTATCATCTTCATCAGTTGCTAAATATTGAGTTACTGCATTATTTAAAACAGGACTATCATATTCAACCAACATATCTGCCAATCTACCTTCATCTCCACCAAAAACAGTAAGATCAGCAATAGCTCCTGATAAAAAATGACGAGATGTTCCTTTAACATAAGTACCTGCAAGACCAACTCCTTTAAAATATTTATTTGGTCCTAAAAAACCTGCAGTAAATCTTGCAGCACCTTCAGTTAAATTTTCTGCTAGTCCTTCAGGTTGATGAAATATAGGTAATTGTCTTGATTGAGAAAATGTAGGTTTTTTCCATTTTTCAGGAGTAACAAATCTAGGAATAAAATCTGTAAAAGCTACTTTGCCTAATAAAGTATCAGGTGTATCATAAGGCATTACAATATTTTCATCTACAAAATCTAAAGTTTCTTCAGCTGCATTAACAACACCTTGTCCTGCTGATAAAGTTAACCTTCCAGCTTTTTGCCAAAAATTAAAATCTTTTTGATCAGGATTAGGAATTAAACCAGATTCAACTGGTTCTATTTTTTTTACTCCATCGTTATATGTTTTAAAAAAATTTAATGTTTCTTCGTTTAATGGAGTGTCAGCCATGTTTAATCTTCTTTTCTTTTTGCAAGAATAGGAGTGTAGGCGTTAATAAAAGCACCAACATCAATATTACCTTTGTCATCAGCATAACCATTTAATCTTGCAAGTGTTTTTAAAAGATTATCTCCTTTAGGATTAGCTAAATATTCATTATACAATTTTTGTAAATCTGCAGTTTCTCTAGTTGCATAAAATTTATTTGAATTTAAATTAAATTCACTAACATCTATTATTGATATTTCATTATATTTATCAATTATATTCATTCTTAAATCACGAGCATATAGTTCTTTTTCTCTTAAAGAAGCATTAGGATTAACAGATAAATATTGATCAATTCTTTTGTCATATTCTAAAGTTGCTTCAAATGCTTTTTCTTTGTTAATAGGTTTATTATAGTTATTATCAAAAGCATTATAAAATGTAGTTTCTAATATTTTTTTTTGTCCAGAGTTATAAGTAAAAAAAGAATTACCTTGTTGTATTTTTTCTACTTTATCTTCATGTCTAATACTTTCAGATAATATTTTTTCTTTTAAAATAGCAAATGATTGTTCTCTTTTGCCTGACACAACTTTACCACCATTATATCTTTTAAAATTTTCTAATTCATTTGTAAGTCTTAAGGCTTCATCATAATTAGAATCAGGATCACCTTCAACAGCTAAGGAATTAATTTTATCCACATAAGAGTCATAAATATTTTTATTAAAATCTTCATTAGATAAAAAAGAATCACCTTTTAATGCTTGATCTAAATTATTAATTTGTTGTTCAGCATTAGGTAAACCAATAAAAGAATCAGCGTCAGATAACAATAAAACAGAATCAATGGCTTCCTTTCTTTTCTTAAGATCATTTGTTCCTAGCATATGTTCTTTATTAAACTCTTCAGCTTTACGATAAAATTCTTGTTTGTATTTAACTTTTAAAATAGGATTATCTGTTGTTTTATATTTATTAACACCAATATTCATATCATCATTGTAAACTCTTACACTTTCTTTTTCGTATGCTTTAAATGAATTGGTTTTTAAATGATAAATGCTTTCAGAATTTTCTAAATCAGCACCTTGCTTAACAAGGTTTCTTACTCTTCTATTTTTAATAGTTGATAAACTTTGTTCTAAAATAGGAGCAAATTGTTTTTTGTAATTGTTAATAGCTTCTTCATCATTAATATTATCTCTTTGTGAAAAAATAATTTTTTCTTGTTCAGCTTTTAATTCTAGTAATGTTTTATTTGCTTCTAATTTTTCTGTATTATCTCTTTTTTTTATTGCATAATTACTTAATTCATTTGCAGCTGGTAATAATCTAGCTGCAACAGTAGAAGTAGGAGATATAGAAATATTACTTCTTACTCCAGTTGTCTCTGCTGTTGGTCTACCTTGCGATGTAAATGTTGGTATTTTAGGCATAATTATCCATAGGCTTTCATTAAACTTGTTCCTGCTTGAGCATAATAACCTATCTCTGCAGCTCTTGCTTGATTTCTAGCTACTTGTCCTTGCATCCTAGCAAAATTAGCTTGTTCAAATGCTTTTGCTTGACCAATTTTTGCATTGTAATCTATAATATCTTTTTCAATTTCCGCTTGTTCAGCATTAGCTCTTAATATTCTTAAACCTGATCCTGATAATTCAACTCCAGAATTTAATATTTGTGTTTTAGTTTCTCCTTGTAGTCTTGCAAATTTTTTATCAAATGTAGCAAGATCAAATTCTTTTTGTTTTTCAATTAATTCACCTTCTTGTTCTGCTATTTGAGCATTACGATTTTGTATAGCTTGATTAAATTTACCTGCTGCACTTGCTTGTCT
>Ga0181410_1001175_pt1 | contig 11177 bp, 10 predicted proteins | sample 33SPOviralmetaG_FD_130112 | JGI IMG/M metagenome (GOLD analysis project Ga0181410, IMG submission 130112) | Marine viral communities from the oligotrophic San Pedro Time Series (SPOT) site, San Pedro Channel, CA, USA - 33 SPOT_SRF_2012-06-20 | ecosystem: Environmental > Aquatic > Marine > Strait... | reverse complement strand
TTGGAAGTTTTTATTAATGTCTTGACGGTATGCACCTTTAATATCTTCGACATGGTCAGCACCGACTTCTACATTATAGTCACCACCAACTTTAAGAGTATAATCACCTTTTACACTGAGATTCAGATTACCATTATATTGTATATCACCATCACCTTCGATAATAACCTTTTCATCACCAGCACTAATACGAATAGTATTACGTGTAGAGTTAATAATAATAGATCCATCAGGTAACATATCAATACCGGTACCAGACGAATGTTTGATAAGGATACGATTACGGCCAGGTGTATCATCATATTCTGTTACATGGCCGGATACAAATTCTCTTACTTGATTCTTTGTATATTCAGATGCTGGGAAGTCATCGATTTCGAGATCTAAACGCTCTGCACCGCCACCGAGCTTTAGCCTATTCTCATCAATACCACGTGCAGCACGGTTAGTTTGCTGAGTGCCAGAGTACTCTCTACGAGGATACGGGCCAGTTGGATCAAAGAATCCATCATGTTGAATGCCTTGAGTTTCGGCAAGTGATCCGACTTTGGCTTTTAGTTGTTCATCACTAGGTGTTGGCATTAATCGCCTCCTCCAAATCCGTCTTCTACCGCAGCAATATTAGCTTCTGATGATGCTGCAAGATTAACATTATATTGTCTATGTGCTTCGTCATATAGATTACTATTTCTTGGTAGCACAATATTGTTTTCAATTGCACCTTGTAATATACCGAGCTCTTGTATTTTAACAAATGCAACATTTGGTTCACTATACTTTGTTGCAAAATCTGCTCTTGATTCTGGAAAGTAAGCATATGAAATAGCTTCTGTAATCGATTCAAACTGTTGAGAAACTCCGAACTCTGTCCTTGTTGCAGTATATTTATTCCTTTCATAATCATATGATAATCGACTAATACGAAATGCTAAATCAATACGATCAGCTGCAGCTGCTGCAGTTGTTTCTACTTTCGGTGTTCTCTTTGGTATATAAGGTTTACCAATCTTAGCTCCTAGTGATCTCATATAATCAGGAACATTAAAACCTGGGCCTGTATGTGGACCAAAGATTTCATCCCAACCCAGTGCTCTACCTCCGGGATTGACATGGAGGAATGCAGATGCAATCATCTTAAATGAATTATATTGAGCTTCGTTAATTGATTGAGGACTATATGTAGAACTAGTTTTTTCTCCAGCCGGCACTGCATGTCCTGCATCGAAGATAACATTTACACCATATTTTAATAGGTTGTTTGCTGTCTTCTGAAGGTCTGCAGACTGATCACCTAATGGATAAACACCGAACTCTTCGAGTGGTAGCATTCGAGTTACAGTGCCATCCTTTTCAATAAAGAAATGACCGGGACTATTTTTCTTTTGTTCTGCTAAAGTCTTTGCTTCAGGTATTGCTTCATAAAATGCTTTCATAATATCATTGAATTGTTTTGGTATTACAGATCGATCTGCAGCAGATCCTGTCCATTCAACAGTAAGCGTATGATATTCTCTTCTTACTGATTTTAAATCAAGAATTAATTCTTCTACACTATGCACTTTTGTATATAGAGGTGAAGGAGATGCAGCACCTGAAGTAATTGCACCTACTTCTTGTATAGGTGTTGATGGCTTTGTATTCATTATTGGACCGTCTTCAATCACATCAGATAATTGAGTAAATCCGCCTTTGTTAACAATATCAGGTATATCAATACCAGTTGTCTGATCAATGCCACCGATAGCACCAGGAATTTCAACTCCGAGTTCTTTTATTGTAGGTATGCCTTGAGTCGAAGCTGCAATGTTACCCATCATATTTGCTTTATCAACTCCGATTGCTCCGAACTTGTTTTTTTCAATAACATCTGTAATTGCTCCGAATCCCGCTCCACCAGCGGTACCGGTGTTAGCTTTAAATCTCGAAAGTAAGTTATCAACTGTACCACTACTCTGAGCCATTGGATCACCAACTTTAATACCTAATTTAGGATCTGCAATCTTTGATTTGAAAGAACCAAATGGATTGTCAAGAGTAGCCATTTGTTTAGAGGCAATATCTTTTACATCTGTTACCGCATCACTACTATGATCTTGTTGCACTGTCGCAGTCAAAGCATCAGCATCAATCTTACTTACTAAAGCAGACACTGCCATAGGATCTAAACCTATTTCTCTAAATTTTTCTTGTGCAACTGGATCATTCGCTGCACTATTAGCCTGATTTACTGCATCTTTAATCATTGCCGGCGATAACGCTTTGGCTTCAGTTAATGCTTTCTCAATACCTTTTGGACTACCATCAGCTATGATTTGATCTACTACTACATCAGATCGAGTGGATCGAGCTGTAAGAGTATCAATCGCGCTTTTCTGAGTAGGCACTGATACAGTTGCAACTTTTGGTACAGATGCACCCATCTGAGATGGTGTAGGATCTTTTTTCTTACCGCGTGGCTTTGCAGATTCTGCTATTGATTTAAATCCAGAAACAGTTTGACCGAAGGTTGCAGAACCTGATGCAAATTCAGAAAATAATTTAAGTGCTTGTCTTTCACGTGCTTTTGCTGCTGCCTTTTCTGTAGCAGACAATTCTCTTACTTCTTTCTGTTTATTCTTAAGAGGAACACGTTTAACAGGTTTTAATTGATTCCCATTAATAGGATTCCCATCTCTATCTACTACAATAGCCATTATGTACACAGTCTCCTATATATTTCTTCTGCAGCTTCCACTCTTTCTTTTTGTTTTTTAATCTTTGGATTCTCAAATCGTGATTCAAATATAAAGGTAGCTTCCTCGATTGTCTTAGCTTTCTTTAGCTCTGCGTATTTGTAATATGTTTTGTGATCATTTAATTCTTTAATTGTAAAAAGCAATTGCGCATATAAAGTAGTCCACGATAAGTTACGTTCGGCTGCAAATGATTGTAGATTCTGATATCGATATCCTGCATTTGATGATGAGTTCCATTGTGCTATACCAAATGATCTTTCAGGTGGTGCAGATTGAGCAATAGTATTTAAGTCTCCACCGGACATTGATGCACCAGATTCGATATAGAAATTTCCTAGAATACCACATGCTACATGCGGTTCGAACCCTCCACCTTCCTTTGTAAGAAAGAAATTAAATGCCTTTTCAATATTGTCAGCTCCGACAAGATATCTATTATCAACATCAGTATTATCGATAGGGCCAATCCCAGGTGGATAATGTACTCTTTCATCATGTTGTAACTGATCTGCTACTGTTGATTCAGTATCGAGCATTTGAGTAGTAATAGGTCTCTCATATTTTGGAACAGATCCAAGTACTAGTGGCAATTGAGAATCCTTACCATCCATAAAGACACCATACACTTGAGCTTGTACTTTTATACCGATATTAGTACCGATACCAGAAGATCCACCTTCTGTTACTGGTATTACAACTTGAGCCCACGGTAAATCGCCATCTTCAATATAAGCTGTATTATGAGTATGCATACCAAAGATTCTTACTTTAATTCTGCCAAGTTCCAATGGATCATTAATATTAACCACTGTTCCCATAAACCATCGAGTATTGTCACCATAATACTTCATGATAATATTCCTAGAATTGAGTCTTCTTTATATGAAGATATTTTTACACACTGCAATGTTAACATATATTTTTCTGCAGTAAGTGTATGCTTAGCTGCGTATATGATATAGTCACCGGATTTCTTTGTATCTATTTTGGATTCAGAATCTGCTGGTCGATTAGCCAAGAATAATACTCTTACCGTATTGCCGATTGTTCTATGGTAGTCTCCGGAAATAAATCCTCTACCATCAATTACTATATTGACAGGAGATTTAATAAGAAAACTTTTTAATGCTTTACCAATCGATTTTTTATTATGTGCTTCTGCATCACCTTCTTGATCTATAGACTTAAATTGATTTGATCCATCTTCAAAAGCACCGGATTGAGAAAATTGTGATATGTGTTCTGATTCATATTTCTGTATAGCTTTTTCATTGATCTCATAATTATTTGAAAATGTTACTCTTTCGTATTCTTTTAATTCAAGTTGAGATAATGCATCATTCTCAATATCAAATGAATGTGTTTTATATCTACCTGTTAAACTATCATAGAAAGAATATTTAGCTCCGACTACACCTTCCCTTATTCGACTATACATATCATCATTATTTTCTAATGAATATGATTTTATAGGAATCATTTCCTGAGAATTTCGTACTTCTGCAAAACCTTCGGCACTTCCATGTAAGAAAGGCAACTTTATATTAACAGGAGTTTGAGTTAACATTGCATTTAAATCTGTATAGAACAAATCATCCGATTGAAATGTAGAGAACAAATATGTAGGTAATCCATTTGCATTAGTAAGTCGTGATTTAATCCAAGATAAAGCTCTTAACGGTGAAAGATTAGGAATAATCATTTTCATTTTATCTTGATATGTACTAGAAGAAGTAAATTCTTTTATACCTTTACCAAGATATTCTTCGGTAATAGCTTTCATAATCGTAAGAGGATTACCTTTATACGCACGATTAACATTTATAAGATTTGATTCATATTCTGAATATTCTATTAAGTTCAAAAAGATAGCTTCTGTTGATTCATTATTTTTCTTAGCAGAAATTACTTTATGTACAATAAACTTTTTAGATATTGACTTAGGCATATTAGGATTTTCAGATTGGTTTAGAAATATAGTAATTGTTTCTGCGCCTTGAAAATCCATTCTATCATAGAGTCTCATAGAGTCAACAATAGCAATTTTACCGGTAAGGTAGTTGTTTTCTATATTTTCAAATATCTCAATGTCAGTAACTACTCCTAAAATTTCTAAACCATTTTGATCTAAAAATCGAGAGGAATTAATAATTACACTTTCAAGGGAATAACCCTTTACTGATTCGGTATTACTTGACATTATGAATTAATAGCCTGTTTAAAGAGTGCCACTACCTGATTAATAAGATCCGGTTTTACTACTTTAATTTGTTTTAGATTATCATTATCTTTTATGTATCTATCTAGATGTGTTACTTCTGTAAGCTGTGCACCGGGTCCAACGGCTGGATCAATATCTACTATTTCACCACTACCATTCTCGTAATGATGTGCTGACAAATATTCTAAAGATGCACCGGTTGTAGTAACTGTTTGAGTACTAACAGCAGCAGATACGTTACTTACTGCTTCACCTATTGCAAATGCAGATTGCGCTGCCACAGTAACTTGGCCAATATCTAAATTTCTACGAAGCACTGATCCTCTAGAAGCAGTGTTTAGTCCAACTACAGTTTCACCAACTTTATGTGTATTTGTTAATGAATCTTTAGTTGTATATGTAAAATGTGGAAAGTCTATTTTTGCTCTTTTAATAATTTCTTCATTTGTTACTGGCCAACCTTGCTTTCTTAAATGGTCATTTAAAAGAAAAAATGTCCAATGGTAAATAGGTGTACCGTATATATCATAAGAACATTGATCAGGTCTATTTCCTTCTTGTATATCATAAAAAGTATGGAATGCCACATTATCTGCAATACGATCTAGCACGTCAGAATATGCTGATATATCTTGAACTAGCTCACTGGATATCTTACCAGTGCCCTGTGCTTCTTGGTCACCAAATATATAAAAAGCTCGAGGAAATTTATTAAAGTATTGCATTAGTAACCGCCTTGAATATCTTGTTTTGATAGCGCTCTGTATTCTTGGAATACAAGAGTAAGATCAACTTCAGTAGGATGACCGTCATCATGAAATGTCATTGAAGTGGCATTATATGAAGCTTGTGCACTTCGTAGATAACAATGCTGTAAAGCTGGTACTTTCATATTAGCACCTCTCATATTAAATTCTATCTTAAACAAATTAGGAAACTTATATCCTGCTGGAATACCGGCACCAATATTAATTGTTTCCGGATACATTTCCATTCTAAATGTTTTGATAATCGCTTCAATTTGACTTGCTTCTTGTGCAGAAGTAGCAATTAACTTAAATGTAAATGAGAACTGACGAATGTTTGGTTTATCAAAAAGCAATCGTGTTCCTGGATTAACTCCAGTTTGAATCGCAGTTGTAATCGCTGCGCGCACACCTTCCTTTGGTATAAACTGTGCTGCACGTGCACCGGCAACCTGCGCGGCTTCAGCTGATAATGTACCTCTTGCTAAGTTAAAGATAGATTCTACCCCTTCGCTAACTCCTTTACCTACAGCGTTCAATAAACTTTTACCATTGCCAATTGCAGCAAGGCCTGTTAAACCAGCTGGACCAAGATCAACTTGATTATAGTTTACATCATCATTGAATGTAAGCGATTGAGGAAAATATAATTCCATTATTGGAACGCCATCGGCCGGAGTAGCTTTTACATTTGTAGTGTCAGGTATATTTGCGCCATTTCTTGCATCAGCAGTTGCTTCAGCATTTTTAGCCATTACCGCTCTTTCAACTTCAAATGGATTTACAGAACCACCAACAGTTGCAGTTCGAGGTTCCGGTTCATTTCCAAAATCATCAACACCATCATATCCACTTGAAGTAGCAACTCTATTTTCTTTAAGCTGCTCTTCTGCTTTAGTTTTAGCTTTAGCATCTTTAATAGTCATAGCTTTACTATTACCCCAACCGAGCAATGGTACATCAAATATTTCTGCTAAAGCCTTTGGGTCAATTGTATATGCATCAACTTTATATGCAGTAAACTTAATTTTAGCTGGATGATTGACATCATTATGTAATGGATAAACAAGTCTTACCTTTTTTCTATTAAGATGTCCACTTACTTTTTCCTCCACAACAGTAGCTGTTTTACCACCCAAAGAAGTTGTATCAGCCTGACTTCGTGCAGTAAGAGTAGTACCACCCGGATTACCGCCGGTACGTGGAGAAGCTGAAGGAGGTACTTGTTTACTAATGTAATGTTGCTTTTGACCAGATGCCATATGATTATCCTATAAATAAAAATATCTTGAACTATTTATAACGAAAAATGGCGTATTCTGGTAAGTATAAACCCAACATAAAAAAGTATAGCGGTGATCCTGATAAAGTAACCTATCGTTCTCATTGGGAAAAGCTATGCTTTATGTGGTGCGATAGCAATCCTTCTGTCAAATCTTGGAGCTCAGAAGAAACTGTTGTACCCTATTTTTGGGATATAGACAAGAAGATGCACCGGTACTTTGTAGATCTAAAGATAACATTCGCAGATGGAAAAACAATCTTAGTTGAAATTAAACCAGATAAAGAAACAAAGGTTCCTAAGAATCCTAATAAGAGTAAAAGATATATAGGTGAAGCAATGACCTATGTAAAGAATATGAATAAGTGGGAAGCTGCTAATAGCTTTGCAAAGGATAGGGGATGGACATTTCAAATCTGGACAGAGAATACACTGAAGTCTATGGGGATAATGAAAGATCAGCCGGGTAAACTTAAACCACTAAAACCATTGAAACCATATCGTAAAAAGCCTAAGAAAAAGATATAAATACAGGTATGAGTAATCTATTTGCAAAACTTGGCTACGAAGCTTTTAGAGCCGGGATCAATCCTAGAACTAAAGAGGCACAGGATTGGTTCAGACGTAAAGCACAACAAATGCGTAGAGTAAATCGGACAGCGTTAATGAACGCTGAAGAAGTAAAGCTTGTGAATAGACAACAACCTTTGATTGGATCTATGAACATGTTTTTCTATGATCCAAAAACAAAAGACACTTTGCCCTTCTACGATCGATTTCCCTTGGCTATCATCGTAGGACCCGCAGAGAAAGGTTTCTATGGTTTGAATCTACATTACTTGCCTCCTTTACTAAGAGCTAAATTTCTTGATGCATTATTAGATATAACTAATAATAAAAAGTATGATGAAACTACACGGTTTCAAATGTCATATAAAATGTTAATGGCTTCATCTAAAATGAGATATTTTCAGCCATGTTTTAAACACTACTTAACCGCACATGTTAAATCAAGACTCGCGCGTGTACCCGCACCCGAGTGGGAGATTGCAACATTCTTACCAACTGCAAGCTGGGAAAAGTCGAGTGCTGCTAATGTGTATAAGCAATCAAGGAAAGCAATATGAGTACTATAGACCAACTTAAATCTCTTGCTTCAGCAAAGCTTGGATTTGCACGATCAAATCAATTTTTAGTTGAACTTCCTGGGACATTTAGTTCTGGTGGTATTTTTGGAGCTTTAACTACTCTTTTAACTTCTGGTAATATGGGAGGCGGTGATCTAAATTTATTATGCGCATCTGCAACATTACCGGGAAAACAAATCTTAACACTTGATCGTAGAACTGGTATGCAATTTGAAAAGGTTGCTTATGGTTATGCTGTTGACGATGTATCACTATCATTTATAGCTCTTAATGATTACGGTACTCGTAAATATTTCGATGCATGGCGTGAAAGAGTAATAGATGAAACAGGTCAAACAGTAGGATATAAAAAAGACTATGCTAAGCCTGTTAAAATACATCAATTAAGAAAGCCAATAAAAAATATTGGTACAGACATAGGTCCTATAAGCATTAATGTAGGTCTTGGTGGTGGATCGGTTTATTCTGTTGAATTAATTGATGCATTCCCTACTACAATTGGACAAGTAGAATTAAATAACGAATTGGATGGATTGGTACAAATTAATGTACAGTTGTCATATACTAACTGGCAAAGAGCAAGTGGTGGACAACGGTGGATTCAAGCTTCAGCCGGGCTTGGATCACTTTCGCAATTTCTTGGTTAGGAGTAAATTATAAATGGCATTACCACGATTGAATGAAAATCCAGAGTATGAATTAACTATACCATCAACTCAAAAGTCTGTAAGATACAGGCCGTTTTTAGTAAAAGAACAAAAGAATTTATTAATTGCATATGAGTCAAAAGATCAATCGCAAATAATTTCTTCAATACTTAATTGTATTAGTTCATGCATACAAGAAGAAACAGATGTGTCTAAGCTTTCTACATTTGATACTGACTATATTTTTACTAAGATAAGATCTAAATCTGTCGGCGAAAAAGTTACTGTTAGTGGTACATGCCAAGCATGCCAAGCAAAGTCTGATGTAGAAGTTGATCTGGATATGATTAAACTTGAAGGTGAATTAAAACCACAAAAAATTGAATTGACTAGTGATATTCATTTAGATATGAAATATCCTACATATAAAGATTTTATTAGCAGTGATACTATTATGGAAATGAATACTAATTCTATATTTGAAATGCTAACAACATGTATCAAATCTGTAAGAACAGAAGAAGAAAATATTAATTTAGCTGATGAGCCAAAAGAAGAAATAGAACGATTTGTTAATTCATTAACTGGTGAACAATTTCAACGTATTCAAACTTTTATAGAAAATGTGCCAAAGATAACATTAGATATTGAATTTGATTGTAAAGCATGTAACGTACATAACAAACATAAATTGGAGGGGCTGCAAGATTTTTTTTCATAAACCTTTCTCATGACTCGTTAGAGAATTATTATCGTACCAACTTTCAAATGATGCAACACTTTAATTATTCTCTAACAGAATTAGATAATATGATGCCATGGGAAAGGGAAGTATATTTAACATTACTGTTAGATCATCTGAAAGAAAGAGAAGCAGCAAATAACACATGACCACATTAGCAGATATCAATGATACCTTAATAAAAAATCGACAAGTGCTAGGTGCAAAGCAAACCTACACTAGTGCTCGAGTTGATGCGCTATCGGCTGGCTTTAAAAAATTTACAGACTTATTAGAAGCCGAAAGTAATGCTGATGATTTAGATGAATTAGGTGAAAGTAGAAAAAGCGGCGGGCCAAAAGCAATTGATGTTAAGCAAGCTGGAGAAGATGGTTCCGGCAAAGGTAGATTTTTTGATTTTGATGTAGGTAACTTAATACCATTAGTTGGTGGTGTATTAGCAGGACTTCTTAAACGTGGTGGCTTAGCTATAATTGCAGGAATTTTAGCCGATGAAATTGGTCAAGGTATTGCTAAACTAACTGGTAGTGACGCATTAGGTAATGTTGCTGAATGGGCAACTATGGGAGGTGCTTTCGGATTTCTTTTTGGTGCTAAGTTTGGTTTGCTAGGCGCAGTTATTGGTGCCATATTCAGTGAAGCATCTAGAGAAAAAATAGCAGGAATTCTATCTGATGTTTTTGGAGAAGAAATTGGAAAAGCAGATAAAGCTACATTCCTAGCGGCTGGGGCTGCATCTGCTGTAGCTGCTTTTATGCCTAAATTATTATTTAAGCTAGTACCAAAATTAGTTGGATTTCTATTATCACCAGTAGGATTAGTAGTAATAGCTACAGCAGCAGTATTAGGTTTAGCTATAGGATATTTTACTAATGATGAGTTTAGAAGTTCAGTTGATAAAATGATTCAACCTTTACGTGATAAGATGACTAAGTTTAGAGATGATATGATTGAATCTACTAAAAACTTTTTAGATAAACTTTTTGATCCTCTTATTACAACTACTAAAGAAAATGAAGAAATTGATAAGAAAATGAGCGCCGAAGATTTAGCAGCTCAAAAAAAGATACAAGATCAAATAGCTGCAACAGAAACTTCTAGAGGAGCAATATTTAGTGCAAGGCAAGCTCAGTTTGGTGATATTGCACCGGGTAATCAAAGTTTAGAAAGAGTAAGAAAAGCTGGAGAAGAAGCTGGCATTGATTTAGAAAATACTAAAAATGAAGATGGTGTAAAGCTATCATCAATTGAAGATACCAATACTCTTTTCTTTGCAATCAATAAAATTCTAATGGATCGACAAGCAGCATTAGAAAAACAGCTAGAACCAATACTTGAAAAGCGAGATGAAATAGAGGTTGATATTGAAAAGAAAGAAGACATTAGCAACATGTCTGATTCTTCTCTTTCTAGTAGAATTAAAACTCTTACTGCAATGAAATCAAGTCCGAATTTTTCAAGATCTGATAATGCTCAAAGAACAGCTGCTATTAATGATGAAATTAAAATTTTACAAACTGAACAACAATCTAGAATTTTATCACCAGCTGTTGTAGATGCATCAACTACTAATAATGGAAGTTCTACTACAGTGATTACCCCACCGGCTCCTTCTGCTAATAACAGTGAGGATCCGGTGAGGGAAGCAGTTGTTTT
>Ga0181410_1001171_pt1 | contig 11186 bp, 6 predicted proteins | sample 33SPOviralmetaG_FD_130112 | JGI IMG/M metagenome (GOLD analysis project Ga0181410, IMG submission 130112) | Marine viral communities from the oligotrophic San Pedro Time Series (SPOT) site, San Pedro Channel, CA, USA - 33 SPOT_SRF_2012-06-20 | ecosystem: Environmental > Aquatic > Marine > Strait... | reverse complement strand
TTTTTGAACTTGTAACATACTTCGAAGTGTGTTTTTTTGGAAAAAATTGAAAAAACGTAACTATTTATGTAGTACAACGTAACTATTTTAATTTTTTTTTTGTTATTATGTAGTTATAATTATTTTCGCAAAAAATTTGTACTTTTATTTGTAACTACAAATAATTCTACAACGAATTTGTACTTTAATTTGTATCCACAAAAATTTCTAGAAAATATTTGTAGAATCATTTGTACCCACAACCATTCGCAGAAAACCTCGGGCAAAATCTCCCCAAGATTTACTCACACTTTTTTCGCCTAATTTGTTGACAACTTAAGTAACTTCCCTACATAACAAGTAACAACAATATTGTAACTTCATTTTTTTCAAAAACTTGTTTTTCGGTTTTTGGGGGAATTGGGGAGATTTTGCCCCTGTTTTATAAGTTTTTATAAAATCTTTCTTCTTTATACAAAACTTTATGATTTTGGGGCAGAATCTCCCCAATTCCCCCAATTCGTCTATTTTATAATTTTTTTTTTTTTTTTAAAAAAAGATATATGGTCTAAAACCGCACCACAACCCATCCACCAGTCATTAAAATTAAGAAACCAGTAAGCCAAAAACTTGGGGAGATTTTGCCCGACCTGGGGAGATTCTGCCCTTATCTTCCAAAAAAAAGTTAACAACTTCAACTTCAACTTGAAGATTACAATAAGTGGAAACAACAACAACAAATCGTCCTTCAAAACAGGTGCGACCGAGAACAAATTTGAGTTTTTAGACTTTTAGAACTTCAACTTGAAGTCGGGAACACATTAACGACATTACGATAACACGAAGATAAACACACCCATACAAGACAAAAAAAAAAGAACAACGGAAAAAGGGTCGGACTTGAACCCGCGACCCGAAAGTAACATCGCGAAACAAGGGGTTTATATACCGCGGAACAGCGTGCGCTCGTGTCCCAAAAAAAAGAGGTGTCCCAAAATAGCCCAGCGGTCAAGCCAACTTGGTCTGACCCACGGGTTCGAGTCCCAAAGAAAAATAGTTTCCAATTGGAACAAGTCATGACTAACCAGTCCTCGGTGTAAGTCTAACTTGTAAACAGAGAGTTACTACTTCCTACGAATGCTTGGTCTGTCAGCCGACTAACTACCACAGCGTAGAGGTCGCAGTCTCCTACCTAGTAGGACATTCAATACGCCATCGGGTTCTGTGGCGGGGAAGTAAAAACGCACAGTGTTACGAGTTGCCTTAAATGGTAAGCTGGTTAAATTGAGTTCCAATTAGAATACTACTAGTAAGTGGGTCTTGAAAGTAACCAAGGAGGAAACAGGTTACTTTTGCTTTTTTCCCTCGTATTAGATATTCAACGGCTATGTTGAGCTTTTTTTGACACGCGCCAGAAGAAACGTGTCGCGTGGCGGACATTTTCACCACGCACCCTTCCGTTATTTCATCAAATCAAGTCATTCATTCAGACTTGACATACCTCATTTGGCTTGGATTTCACTTCATCGTTGATTGCGAGAGCTGTGTGGCGTTTCGGATGTCGGGGACATCACGACCGCATTCAGGACGCGAAGGCGGTTCTGGTGGTGGTGGTGGTTCGGCAAAACGCGCTCGTTCAGAAAATGCTTCTACGGCAGCTGTCGCTGAATCTGGAGCAGATGATGGAACAACCGAAGTTTCTGAATCGCGACGTGGTAAGTCACCGAAGTTCTACTTGGAGAAGAAAACCAAGAACGACTTGATTGATTGGCTTGTTTACAACAACTATCCGAAGTCGGCTTCCAAGGACGCTATGAAAGCAGTCTCCAAAGCGAACCAAAAAAAGTTCGCAAAGCGACTTGCTAAAATGTTGGTTCGGCAACAACCCGACACTGTTGCTGGTTCGACCAAGATTTTCTACACGATGATGAAACCTCCTCACGACTTGATTCAATACGACATCTCGTTTGCTCTTACTATCGTGGAAGAATACGATGGTTTCCACGGAGCTCGTCGCGCCGACTCGCTAGAGTGGGGCGATGAAGCGGACGATGACGAACAACACAATATCATGATTTTCGAAAACGAGATCATGAAGATCGACAAGTCGCAAAAACCAACTTTGGAAGCAATCAAAGTCGAGCTTGACGCATCAGGCAATCCTATCAAAGCGGCAGCATCAACTCCTGGAAAAACTCCGAAAGGAAAGAAAGGAGGCAAAACTATCAAAGACTGTCACTCGCGTCTTGATGGTATTGAGAAGACTCTTGCTACTACTCACTCTACTCTTGAGACTACTGATGCCGATGTCGAGGTTATCCGAGAGGATGTCAAAACCATCAAAAAAGACATCAAAGAAATCAAGACCATGCTTCAAAACATCGCGGAAAAACTCAATACTACTACGAGTGGTTCGCAAAACGATGATGATGATGATGATGATCCTGATGGTACTGGTGGTCGTAACGATGGAGGTGACGATGATTCGGAAAACGACGACGATGATGATGATGATGAGGATGATGAAGAGGACGACGACGATGATGATGATGATGAGGATGATGATGATGATGATGATGATGACGACGATGCTGTGGAGGACGAAGCGGCAAAGCGAGTGCGTCTTATTGCTCTGAAGGCGAACAAGGCGGCGGCTGATGCTTCGACTACTAGGAAGGCGAACTTGGCGGTACAGCAAGTGCGTCTTGATGCTGCGGATGAATCAAGCGAGGATGAGAGTGTTCGCTTGAATCAACTTGTCTCAAAACCATCAAAAGTACGCTCGTCTTCTACTTCAGAACCAGCAAACGAAGTTGTGCTTCGTGTCGAGGAAGAGACTGATTATACTTCGGTTCGTGCTGCGTCTGATCGCAATGCCGCAAGGCAAGAAAAGGCGTCCGAACAAGGTCTTGTCGCAGCTCCGACGCATGTTACTGCTACGCAACGTGGAAAGAAGCTGGCTCAACCAAGACCAATCCCGAAGAAGAAGCGGACTGAATCGGACGATGAAATCGAGATAATGACTCCTGGTCTTGAACCAAAAAGGAAGAAACCCCGCGGTCGTCCAAAAGGCTCAAAAAACAAGCCGAAAGAGCAGTGACTTGAAACAACAAGTTATACATCGAGCGACGAAGAACGATGGTTCCAACGAGAGGTTTATCCTTTCATCACTTGATCCACGATGAATACAAGTATTATCCCCCAATCCAAAAAAACAAAACCAACAAAACAATACCTCCTAGTCATTTCTAATATAAACCTGTTTTCTTTCAAAAGGACTGTTGATATTGTACGCAATAAGTACAATACCAGCAAAATTTTACTACTAAAATGATACATTATAATCGTTTAGGATGGTTTCAAGGCTAGTACCTCTTGATTTGCTTAGTTCTTGTAAGCGTTTCGTGTTCCCACTTTTAATCGTATTATATACTACTGCTTTGAATAAGCGACCTTCTCCCATACTACGAAATGTCATTCGTTGAATGGTATTAGATAGCGACGCTTCATCAATATCGCCTAGTAACAAGTACTCGTACTCTTCACCAAGCAAGTTTTCACAAGCCTCTTGAAAAGGTTGTCTTGTTATCATATACTTCTTTTGATGGTATGTATCTTTTGTTTTATATATATTCACAATATAGTAAGCATATTTTTTTGTCATATACAAGTAGTTCATCGGTAAGTCTTTGTTAAACTTACTAATTACGCTCTTGTCTCGTGTTATCGTAAGATTCAAGTCTTGATTGCGAACACCGTAGTTTATTATCAGGAAGTTGATGATGTACTCCTTCCACATTTTCTTGTTTCGTAACTCGCGTAAAAATCGGTTTAAAGTGTCGGTGGCTGGTAATTCGTCCTCAAGTATTGCGTGTTGGTGTAAACGATAACTCGCCTTCTGGTTCTGTAGTTTGCTCTGTCTCCACTGCTCCAATTTAGCTGAAACCAGACCCAAGCTCGATCGGCATATAATCGCGACACTCAACATCATGTTCTTAACGTCAGGTGTCAAGGTCTCGTCTCCGCTCAGTGCTGATATAATCACCTTCTCTTTAACGTACCCGATAGTTCTCCTCTGTAGTATGTTTAGTAGTCTTATGTACCCGTTCCTGTATGTTTCAATACTCTTCGGAGATAGTACCTTCTCCTTCTTGGTCTCCCAATTGTCAATCGCGATTTCAAATTCATCACCGTACTCATCCGCCATTCTTCTGTATATATATTAAGGAGATTTTTTCTAAACCATTTTTTCCTTAATTGTATTTTGTCGGATATTAAGGAATTTTGGGAAAATATTAGATATAAAACTACTTAAAAAGATTTTCTCTATCTATAATATAAAATGGATGCCGAATCGTTTTTTAGCAAACACTGTGGAAAAGTCGTACGTATTGACCTGATGACAAGTAAGGGTAAAAAAGAGCCTAGAAACTTACCGTGGTGTGGTGATAAGAAACCCTCTTATTCACCCAACACCACATATGGCTTCTACATATTTGACGAGAAAAATTACGCGGATTACTTAAAGTGTCGTGATAGTATTATAGAAGAGGACTACAATGCTCTTGCGATCGATACCAAAGAAATCTACCAATTGGATTTTGACGATAATACTGACAAGGAGATAATAGAGGTATTTAAAGCCAAGTTTCCTTACTTTGAATCGTATAGCAAAAAGTACCCCCACTTCCTCTTCAAACCACGAAAGCCGATTGAAAACGACAACGTCCAATTCAGAACCCGCAACCACCCTGGTTTCAATACGAACGCGGATTGGGAAAATAGAACTGGCGAAATACTCTGTGGTGTTTGGTCGTATTGCCGCCCAGACGCAATAATTCACAACGCACATTTGGGGATAAACGAATACGATCCATTTGAAGATACCAACATTGAGACGTATTGCGAAGATCATAAACCAAAAAGCAATAAAAAACGTAAACTAGGAACAAGTCCGATTACAAAGGTAGAACCTGAAACTAAAATAATCAACACAAAACTACATCAATATGCTGAGTGTCTAAAACCTCTAAAAAAAGGCTCATACGAAAAGTGGCGAAACATACTATGGGCTTTAGCCTCGGAAAATGCTTGGGACGTTGCCTTAGAAATAAGCAAAAAAGGATGGGAAGACGAAGACACTTTTGACGAAAATCATACACGGAAGGTGTACGATGAGTTTTCAGAACACGGTATTACCATCGGGACTTTTTACGACCACTGTAGAAAAGACAATCCGCAACTTTACAAAGAATTAAGGGACAAGGAGAAACCAAAAGATACTGAGTTCTTTGAGAACTTGTATACAGAAGAACATCGGGCTGACTACATATTCAAGAATTACGGCGAAAACTTCATATATCAAAAGAAATGTGCGTATTTTTGGGACGAGAATAAAAATAAGTGGTTTGTGGATGAAGACCGAAGTCAAATGAGAAACTTCATTTCAAATGTCTTTGTAGAAATGGGGCAAAAGCGACTACTTGAAATGAATAAAAAATGTAATGATGAAGATGATGAAATGAATGCTATTGTAAAGTTACGATTAAAAGCGATCAAACAATGCTTAGATAGTATTTGTAAGCAATCAACTGTTGAGAATATAAGCAAAAAACTGAAAGACAAACTTGTATCAAGACATGATGATATTGAGTTTGACGCGAACCCTTACATCATCGCATTCAACAATAAGGTTTATGATTTTAAGCACGATGGTGAATTTGAGGACGGATTCAGAGACATATTAAGAACTGATTACATTTCAATGTATACAAAGTACGATTGGATAGAACCAACAAAAGAAGAAGAGGAAACAATCAAGAAGATTCATAAGCAAATTCATGTGGACGAAGATATGAGATTATATTACGCGGACATCCAACTCTCGTGTTGTATTGGTAAAAATCCCGAAATATTTGTACTTGCTAATGGAGTGGGTCGGAACGGCAAGGGTTTGCTTCACGATAATATGAGTTGTATGCTTGGAGATTATTTCTACAAAGCCCCTGCTTATCTTCTAACTGGAACTGGCTCAAGCGGTGTCAATGAAGAACTAAATCAGATGAATAAGAAGCGTATGTGTGTTATTTCAGAACCAGACGAGAACAAAACACTGAACGTATCTTTCATTAAGGAGGCAACGGGTGGAGGCACACTTAACGCAAGGGGTATTTATTCAAAGGACACTGAGGTAAAACTAGTAGGAACATTGATTTGTGAGTTGAATGAAATGCTAATGGTGAACGGTAACACCGACTCAGATGCTTTAGTAAAACGGTTCAGAGATGTTAAGTTCAAGTCGCGGTTTGTTGAAGATCCAAAAGATGTTGACGCATCCGACAATGTATTCCAAATGATAGAAGAGTACAAAGATTACGAATTTAAAAAGCAACACGCGTGTGCCTTGTTTAAATACATCGCAACGACAGGTCAAATGAAAATGAGAATCCCAGAGTCTGTTAAGCAAGCAACTAAAGAGTATTTGTTAAACAGTGACATTATCTACTCGTTTATCAACGAGCAATTGGTTGAAGACGATGGTGATAATTGGAAGTTGATTGAATTATCTGATTTGTACGACACCTTTACTGAGTCAAGTATTTTTAAAGGCTTTACGAAAAACGAGACAAGGAAGTATAAAAAATCATACTTCATTGATAAAATTAAAGCCCACAGCGTCCTTGGTAAGTTTTACCAAAGCCGTTTTGGACGAAAAAAGGAAGAAAAGCATCATTGTATATTAAAAACAGACGCGTTTGGTGTGACAATATTTCCTCACGAATACACAAAGTCAGAATATCCAAATGTGTTGATAAAGCACCGTATCAGAACAAATGAAGATTAGTAGTACTTACCCCAACGACATTTAGCTAATGTTCGTCCTGCTGTTTTTTTCGCTCGTTTGCTACCAGGTTTCTTTACTGTTTTCGCAGATGTCTTACACTGATGTGGTGTTGGTTTTTCATATTTTTTTACCATTATACACAATAACTATATTAAATATATATATTTTTTTCAAAACTATATATATACAATGTTTAAAGTAAGATTCGCTTATCGAAACGGTGTGAATATTGGACGTGGACTTTTTGCTAAACGATCAATCTCAATCGGCGAAGAGGTTGTAGGTATGAAAGTGGGTAACATCAGCAGATTTACCAAGAAACAATGGGAGCAATTTTATCCCGAAAAAAATCTCCCACACGACGCGGCTATACTCGTACATCAGGCGGGTAATAAATATGTCACGGATTGGACTGGTGGTAATCCACCACGATGGTATCGCCTAAATCACGCAAAACATCCAAATCTAGAAATGAAGTATTTGAAAAAACGCGTGGTATGGGTTGCGATTAAAAATATTCCGATAGACCAAGAGCTAACGTTTTATTATGGGGAAGTTCCAGACGAGTGGAACAGATAAAAGTCTAAAAACAAAAGAACTTTTAAAATATTTAGGCACTTTATAATGGAAATCTTCTCTGGTTCGGATAAAGTTCATCTCCCCCAAACTGTCATCAGCGTTAAACCACGTAATGGTCTTGAGTACACAAGCACAGCAAATTCTGCTCCTGTTGTTGAGTTTGACATTCCAAGTGCTATTGGTTATTACAATGCTGAAACAACCATACTTTCTTTCGACTTTAAGTATAATGGAAGTATATCAAACATTCGTCCACAAGAGAGCGGTGGTTTAGCGAACATGATCCAACAAATTGACATTTACAACGGTGCTGGCGTTCTTCTAGAGCAAATAATGAACTACGATGTATTAAACTCGTTACTGTTCTCATTCGATCACGGAAAAGATTACGATATGGCTTGTACTGAGTACAAGAAACGATCTTTAACAGAATGTCTCGTTTCATCAAACGAATCACCAACACCATTTGTCAGTCCAGCTGCTGTTTGGAATGGTTTAGCTTTTGTTGAAAACGGAGACCCAAATGAAGATGCTACATACCAAACACAAAAGATCCAATTACCGATACGATTATCAGCTCTACTAGGTGATGGCGGGGTCAGCAACAACACAATTGTTCCCGTTGGTGCTTTAGGTGGTTTAAAAATTAGATTTACCTTACAAAAACCAGAGGCATTCAGTAACAAACCACTGGACGATTTCGCTCATAACGTAAAAATTGCGTTGGATGATAACAAAAGACTTAATGTTGGGGATACAAAAATATACACAATTGATGGAACAAACAAAGTTATCGCAGCAGGTGTTAATTTAACAGAAGGTACTTATATAGCAGCAGATTTAAAAACCGAGATTGAAGCCAAAGTTACAACTTTAACCGCAACTTTTGATACAGGGGGTACAGCAGATAGCATTAAATCACTTACATTAGAACAAGACAATACTGGTGCTTTCGCGATTGATACCACAACTCAAACATTTTTCTCAGTTTTTTGTCAAATACCCCCTAATACAACTTCAATAGGAGCAAATGGCGAATTAAAATGTACCATTCAACCAAAATTTATTAGTAAAGTTATTTACGAAGAAGAGGGCATCACATTAAAACTTGTGAATGAGAATCTTTGTAATGGTTACAATACAAACACACAACCCTTTTTAAAGGGACAAAAACTTTTGTTAAGATCAAAAGATGATGGTGACAAAATGACACCAGAAATTAAATCAATCGTTAGTTCTGGTAACAAAGTTAAAATTTTTTTCAAAGAAGATTGGTTACCAGATGCTGGTGAATTTTTAACAGCAACAAGATCGGAAGCAATCGTTCATTCGGAAACTCCAGACGACATCACATATTCACTTCAAAATATGAGTATGGACTTAACAGTCATTACCCCACCCCCTTCATACATAGAAGCTTTAATGAGAGCTATACAAAGTCCTCAAGGCTTAAACTATAGTATTAACACTTTTGAACTAATCAGGACTAACGCTCAAGCTGGGGAAACAATTACTCAATGTTCGCTTCCATTTACAAACGTGTACGGTAGAGGCATTCTATCAATTCCAAACAAACCAGCAGGGCGTAATTTTAAGCACATTACTCACGCGGATATTGTGAAAGACATTCACCCCACTTCATATTACTACATGTATAATGGCGTGAAACATCCCCCGCTCGGTGTTGATACGGAAAAATTTAGAGCAGGTATTGATAGTTCAGAAGACCCAGGATCCAGAACATACTCGTTATCACAAGAGTTAATTAACGAGCAACAAAAAGCATTTGAGTACACCCTTGATAAGGTTCGTTCGTTACAAGCGTACTCAAATGGTTTCCAAGATAGAACTTTCTTCTTCGGAAAGAATCTTGGTGTATTAAACACAACATTCAATGTAAGAGACTCTAATTTACAACTCATAGTTGAAATGACAGGAGATAATGCTTTACAACACACAATAACTTACAACCATTACTTGTACGCGGAAAATATCATCAGAATTAAACCAGAAGGTTGTCTATTAATCAAATAAATATTTAAAAGCAAAAGTTTGTTTAGTGACTTTTAACAAAATCTCACACTTTTTTTGTTTCTAATATTTATATTAAATGGCGGCGAACGTACAATTACCAACAACAGGTAATGGTCGCGTCAACAGCATCATTATGCCGAGTAATAACCCTTCAAACAACGCCTTTAGTCATCAAGGTAATAACATCATTCAGTTCCAACTTCCAAACAGCAATGTGATATTAGACCCACAATCCATTCGGATAAATGGTACACTTCGGTTAAAAAATCCTGGTGCTCTAGAACCTCAAGTGAAAAATAACACACATATTGATAAGTACACTGGAGTGAATAGTATCTTCTCTTCAGTTCAGTGGAGTTCGTCGGGCGGCAATCGTTCTAGTATTGAAAAAATCAACAACTATCCTCAACTTCTATCCAGTATTTTACCAGCATTAACATCAACAAGCCAATATACTCAAGAAGCGAACGTCCAAACTTTATCAACTGACAACACCGTTTACCAAGACAATTCCATCATCAAAAATATGATGGAAGTCCCTGGGGCTAAATTCAGCACACCAATTTATACAGGACTCACAATGAGTTCATCAAACAGAATTCCGCTTTTACCCCTCAAAGGTCTCACATTAACACTTGAATTGAATTCGGATGATGCGGTCTTCATTTTAGAAGGAGAAGATGCTGCTTGGAGCGTCGGGCAGAAAGCAATGGTCGTTTATGAACTTTTTAACGTATCTTTGAGTTGTACTATGTATCATCCTAATTCGGAAGAAAAGATGGCTATTGCTAACATGAAGTCAGGGTCATTATCGATGAATACATTTACAAGCTTGTTTTCAGTTCTACAATCAAGTGATAACAATACACAGTTTAACCTTGGAATTAGGAACTTGGTAGCTTGTTTTTTTAAACTGGTTCCGACAAACAAAGTCAATCACAAGAAACAAAACGAATTCCAAAGTTTACGTATACAAGACAAAGATGGAAACACGAAACAATTTATCAAAGTATCATTTCTTCGTAGCGGTGTGGAATTTCCGCTTTATTTTCCAATCAATGTTCCTGATAAGAGTTTAGAGTGTCAACTCAACAAGTATTACTTATCAGCTCTGAATCAGCTACACGATGCTGAAAAGAGAATTTCTATTGATGGATTGATTAATGATCCTAGATTTGCGATTGGTTGTAGTACTAGTTTTAAATCTAATGATGTTGATAACCAAATTTCTTCCCAAAACAAGTCAAACGTTGTCTACGGAATCGGATATGATTACTTCAGCTCGTTTTCTGGTGCGGACTTCGATGGTAAACCCCTCACATTAAATTTAGAATCAGATTTAGCCGATGCGAACCCAAACGCGATATACTCGTTTGTTTTAGCTCAGACAATGGTAAACTTCAATGAAAACGGAATTCAAGTAACATTTTAGAAAAAACTAAATTCTTTTATATCAACCTCATATATATAAATATGAGTTTGCCTCAAGAACTACAAATGAAGCCGATGTCAAAACCACACCAAGCGACCGTCTACACGTACAAGACACAGCCCGTATCATTTACTCAAGACATGGTTAAATTTCACATTCCAGCGAGTGGTATTATGAGTAGTGGAGGTGCGTACATAGAGTTTTCCTTTCAACCAAAAGCAGGGTACGTTGCCTTTCCTCCAGTTTCAATCGGTATCCACTCATTAATCAACAGAGTCCGATTACTAACGCAAACAGGTCGCGTTATTTTAGATCAGC
>Ga0181410_1001170_pt1 | contig 11188 bp, 5 predicted proteins | sample 33SPOviralmetaG_FD_130112 | JGI IMG/M metagenome (GOLD analysis project Ga0181410, IMG submission 130112) | Marine viral communities from the oligotrophic San Pedro Time Series (SPOT) site, San Pedro Channel, CA, USA - 33 SPOT_SRF_2012-06-20 | ecosystem: Environmental > Aquatic > Marine > Strait... | reverse complement strand
ATGATGAATTAGGTCCTAACGATGCTGATTCACCAGACGGATATTTGGGAGGTTAAGATGACAGAAAAGAAAGGACATAATCCAACACCTGTACAAAGTTTTAGTGACGGTCTTGATGCAAAAACGAAAAAAGTAGAAGAAACTTCCAAAGCATTTTCCGAGGCAGTTGGTGCCGTTTCAGGTGCAAGGATAGCCGCAGAAAGAAAAAAATTACTAGGTAAATTAGGAGAAATAGGAAATAGTTTACTTGGGCCTATAAAAGACAAAATTAGTAATTTTAGTAATCCAGTATTTAAGAAGATAGAAGAAATACAAAGTTATATGGATGTACAAACATTATTACTTAAAGTATTGCCTCCAATAAGAGTAATGATGACCAATGCATTTGGTGATAAAGTTATTGGGCCTTCTAAAATATTAAAAGAAGCACAGGCAATGATCAAACAAGTGCAATTAGATATTAATAATTTAGAAACTTTTGTAGATGATGTAAAGGCTTTACCGGCACAAATGAATGCTTTAGCCAATGCTACAATTAACGACGTCTATGCATCTGTAGGATTAGTAGGTGGTTCAATGGCAGACTTTTCTAATCTTGCAAATTCTTTACAAAACGAATTTACTTTGGGTTCTTTAAATGATTTAATTAAAAGTACACCCGGTGCGGCAGTAGGAGAAAGTGGTAGCGGAGACGGTATTACAAACAGAGACTTATTTGTAAAAGTTGTTGCTGGACTAAAAGAAAAAGGAATTACACCAATTATAGATGGACCGTCTATTATACTTGTAGACGATCAGGGAAATAAGGTTATAGATTTTAACAATGGCATAGGTCCTATAGGAATAAATCTTACAGCAATGTCTTTATCGAAAGAATCAGAAAACAGTATTCATGCTCTTGTAAAAGTTCCTATTAGCGACTTTCAATTTGTTGCTCTTGTAAGTTTTGTAAATCATATTGGACCTGTAAACTTTGCAGGAAGTTCTGTATTAAGACAATTAAACCAAGAGAACTATCACAGAGTACCAGACATGATAATGAAATGGAGATCTGGTGCTTTATCCCCTAATGCAAGTGCTGTAGTTAAACAGGATTATGTAGATAGAAGACTTTTTGAAGCAGAATTATTCACTACACCAGACTGGGTAAACTTTGATTACAAACCTGGAGAGGGTGCTTTATTGACATGGCCACAACTTACAACAGAATTAAAGGAAGCCAAGAAGGCCGCAATAGAAGAATTAACAAATAAAGGTATTGATCCAAGTACTGGAGAACAATATTTAGAAGGAAAGCCAGTAAAGAAAGACGACCCTAAGGTTATATACGACCCTAAAGGTTAACTATTTTTTAGTTCTTTTTTAAGGTCTGCATTCTCAACTAATAATCTATACTTTTGCTCTTGCTCGTCAGCAACTGCTTTTTCTAGCAATTCAATATGAGCTCTCAAACTATGATTTTCGTTGTTTTTCTCAACCAACATAATTCTTAGTTCTTCTTCTAAAGTATCATTAAGTGTTTTTGTATCAGACATGTTATTTCTCGATTAAGGTTTGCAAAAAATCTGTAACACTATTATTTAACAAAACTCCGCTATGTCCTGCTTCTATAGTGATGTTTTCAGTGTTTTTAAATTTAGGTGGAGTATTAAGTTGACTATCCACTGATATCATTCCGTCGTTTGCCTTTCCGCCTAATCCTGCTAATGGATTAGAACCACTGGTACATACTATATTTGTATGTAAGCCATTGTAAGACTTTTCTTGTAATAGTCCTAAAACTTCTGCCCCAGGCCTAGTATTTTCAAATACTTTTTTATTTCTAAATATCATTGCAAGTATTCTAGCAACTGGAGTACCTTCCCAAGGAGCCGCTATTGTAACTAAATGTTCTACATTTTTAGGATAAACACTTGCATACCAACTTGCTAGTAATCCTCCGAAACTATGGCCCACTAAAATTACTTTTTCTTTACCGAATTCTCTTTGTTTACGCATTCTAAACAATTCTACTAAGTCATATGGATCATCTTCCATATTATAGGAAGGACTTATAAAATTGTGTTCTGGTAACTTTAAAGTATAGTAATTAAAGTTATCTGGCTCTGCATTTGCTCCATGTATGTACATAATATTCTTCATCTTGTTATTATACAGTCTAAAATTGCCATTGTCAACTATTAATTAAAACTAGTTATAATGTTTTTGATAAATACATGTATGGCAATATTTAAAGGATTTAGTACGATAGATAAGGTTAGAGCACCATATACTTTAACCGATTTAGATCTAGTTAAAAGAGATCTACTCAACCATTTTTATACTAAAAAAGGTGAGCGACTAATGAAACCAAACTTTGGCTCTATTATATGGGATTTACTAATGGAACCAGAAGATACGGTAACAGAAGAAGAAATTAAAGACGATATAAGAAGAATTATTGATACTGATCCTAGAGTAACACTTAAAGATATCACATTATATATGATGGACCATACAATAAGAGCGGACGTTGCCTTAAAATTTAATCCGGGTTCAGAAGAAGACGTGTTATATTTAGAATTTATAAATGAATCAGAGGGTTTTGAATAATGGCATTATCACAAAGACAAACTAACTTATTTGCCGCAGAAGATTGGAAAATTGCCTATAAGGCATTTAATAATGTAGACTTTACATCATACGATTTCGATACATTGCGACTTGCAATGGTAAATTACATAAGAACTAATTTTCCAGAAAACTTTAACGATTACATTGAAAGTTCTGAGTTTATTGCAATTATAGAATTACTTGCATTCCTTTCTCAAGCATTAGCATTTAGAATGGACCTTAACAGTAGAGAAAACTTTTTAGAAACTGCTGAAAGAAGAGAAAGTGTCTTTAAACTTGCGAGGATGTTGGGATATAACCCAAGAAGAAATACGGCGGCAAGTGGATTAGTCAAAATTAAGTCTATAAAAACAACTGAACCTTTAATAGATAGTTTAGGTGCTAACTTATCTAACAAACAAGTATTCTGGAATGACGTAAACAATCCAGAGTCTTATGAACAGTTTATTACAATATTAAATAGTGCATTTAGTAATACAAATAGATTCACTTCGCCAATTAAGAAGGGAGTAGTTGGAGGTATAACTACAGAACTATATAGAATTACAAAACAAATTAGTGCTTCACAAACCTTCCCCTATACATTAAATGTAAATGGCATAAGTAGAAATTTTGAAATTGTAGATGGTGATTTTTTAAATGGAAAATATTTTTACGAAAGACATCCAGACCCTTTAAACAATTTAGGATTGTTTTATAGAAATGACGGTAAAGGACTTGATAGTAGTAACAGTGGTTTCTTTATGATGTTCAAACAAGGAACATTAGCATTTTCAGATTTTAATTTTAATACACCTATTCCAAATAGAGTAGCAGATCTTACTTCCTCAAACATAAATGAAACAGATGTTTGGGTACAGGAAATTAATACATCAGGTGCTGTAATTAGTAAGTGGATTAAAATACCTAATACAGTAGGACAAACATTAAACTATAATAGCCAAGCATTTGGAACAAGAAATCTTTATGCAACAGAAAATTTAGACAACGATGGTGTAAGATTAAAGTTCCCTGATGGAAACTTTGGTAATATGCCTAACGGAATTTACAGAACATGGTATAGAACCAGTGACGGTGTAAGTTATTCACTACAACCTGACGATGCAAGAAATATTACTATAAATGTTCCGTATGAAAACAGAAACGGCTCCCCTTATACAATGACTATAACATTGGCATTACAAAATGCTGTAAACAATAGTTTACCGACAGAATCATTAGAAAGTATTAAGCAAAGAGCACCACAAACTTATTTCACTCAAAACAGAATGATAAGTTCTCAGGATTATAATGTTTTTCCTTTTGCAAAAAGCAGTAACATACAAAAATTATCAGCAGTAAATAGAACACATGCTGGTCATAGTAGGTATATAGATATTAATGATCCTACAGGTACATTACAGAACATAGATTTGTTTGCAGATGACGGTTTCCTTTACAAAATGGATAAAACTACCAATGTAAGTACAGTTATAAGTGGAAATAATACAGCAAATAATGTTGTAGAGAATATTTTACCCCTGTATTTTAAAAATCAAAATCTTAATAACTATGTTTACGACTCTTTCAGAGATAAATGGAAAAAATACAAAACTAACAGTTTTGATATAGAAAGTTTAGGTGTTAAATGGAATCCTCTACCTGTAAAACTAACAGGAACAACAGGTTACTTTACAGAAACATCAAGTGCAGGAGCGGCCGGTACAGAAAAGGTATTAACAAATACATTTGTATCATTTAAACAGTTCCAAGAAAACAATTTCCTTAAATTAGTAAACCCAAGTGATATGACTGAGTATAAATGGGTAAGAATTACTAAAGAAACAAATGCAGGATTACTATCCTCCGGACTTAGTACATCAACAGGACCATGGACACTTAGTTCCTCTATTCCTGCAGGGTGGAGAGTAACAGAAGTTATTGTAACACTAAGGAAAAAACTACAGGGTTCAGAATTACCAGACGTTCAAGCACAAATGGAAAATAAAAAGACATTTGGTATAGGATTTGCACCAACAAACATAACAGACGGCCTCTTAGCAGACCAATGGTATGTAATAGAGAACGCAAACCTTGATAAAACTAGTAAATTTGATGTAAGTAACGCAGGAAGTAAAAACAATACTCCAGTTGATGCTAGTTGGTTAATATTATTTGAATACGAAGCCGTAGACTTAAATTCTTACAGATACAATGTAACTATTCGTGGAGAGCAATACGTTTTTAATAGTAAAGAAGATATTAAATTTTACAATGTTAAAAATATTAAAGTTTTAGATAGTGATAACAAGGCAAATACAGATAAGATATCGATTACAACATTTAATAACCAACCTGGTAGTTCAGAAACATTTAGATGGTACTTAGACGGTACAGGAAATACAGGTAATAAATGGTTTAGTGAAGAAACAGGAACTGTTACAGACCCTAATCAATATCAATTAGAATTACCATTAAGATCTAGAGATACAAACTGGTATGATATCGAAATTGATTGGATTAGTAATTTTGGTATATTAAGGGGCGAAGGGTTTCCAAAAGCAAACGTAATTTCTAAAGATTTATTTGTAAATGATGCAACAGTAACACTTAATACATATTTTGATGACGGGAAGTCTCCAGAAGAAACGCCTGGAAGAATGGTTGTAGCGAACAACATGGGAAGAGTAAGTCGCATACCAGGTAAAATTAATGTAAGTTTTACAAATGCCACATTTGGTTATAACATTTTTGACAGTAGTGGTAATATTACATATAAAGCATATAATCCTACGACATCACAGTTAGAAATTTACCATGGTAATACTATGGTAGATGGATTTAGTAACGCAAATAGCGATGTGTATTCTTACGGTACGGCAGGTACAACAGTACCTATAGCACACGGAGGCAGTGGCACCAATTATAAAGGCAATGTTCAACTAGTTGAAGCAAACTTATCAGCAAAAACAGGTACTTTACAATATATAAACTTAGAAGATAACAATTATCTTTATGCAACTGATATTACTGCTGTTACAAGTACAGATAAGATTAGAGTTAGATACGAAAATTACAAACAACGTCTTACAGAAAACATAGATTGGCATATTGTTGACACATTCAAAGAAGCAGATGGTTATACTGATCCTTCAAAAGTTATTGTTGCACCTTTTGATACAGATAACGACCTAGTACCGGATAAACCATTGCAATTTAAAGATTTCGTTGGAGAAGAAGATTTAGTATTTCTAGAAAACTATTTAGACTATGATGGGTACACATACGAACGTCCAGCATCTGGTGGAATTTTAGATCTTAGAGAAGAAATAGATGTAGACATTATAGGTTCAGGCACAACTGCTACAATAAGTCCTAAAACTTATACAAACAATATAGCATTTAGTGATCTTAGTTGGTTAGTTGTTGACGCATACAATATAGTAACATCCAAATTAAATAATACTGATGGTTATGCATCAGGCATAAAAGTATATGTTGCTGATACAGATAAAATATACCTAATGACACCAAGTAGTACCAATTCAGAACATGTAAACGCAGTAGAAACTACAGATTGTGCGGTGTACAATGGAAGAGGCATGACACAAAACAGTTTACTTCCTGAAATAACACCTATGATATTTAAATGGGAACATGTTGCAAATAAAGATGTAAGAATAGACCCTAGTATTAGTAATGTAGTAGAAATGCTAGTACTAACAAAAAACTATTATGAAGATATTAAAAAATATATTAATGTTCCAGGAACAATTTATCCTCTACCACCGACTTCAAACGAATTAGCAACTGAGTTTGCTGAATTAGAAGAATTCAAGAGTGCTAGTGATACTATAATATATAGAAGTGGTAAATTTAAAAAGATATTTGGTAGTGATGCAAGTCCTGAACTACAAGCAAAATTTAGAATTGTAAAATTGAACGAAGGTATAAGTGATAACGAACTAAAGTCCAAAGTAATTACAGCATTCAATCAATACTTTGATGCAACAAACTGGGACTTCGGCGAAACATTTTATTTTACAGAATTATCTAGTTATGTACACTCTCAACTAGCAGGATTGCTAGGTAGTTTAGTTATATTACCAAGAAATTCTACAGGTAAATTTGGAGACTTGTTCTCTGTTAAGGCAGAGGCAGATGAATTGTTCTTAAATACTGCAACAGTTGCCGATATAGAAGTTATAGATAAAATATCTAGAACAACATTGTCAGGTTCTACATCAGGATCAGTATATACAACAAACAATGCATCAGCAAGTACAGGTCCATATGCAATTAACGGATATTATCCTTTGTATTCAAACGAAACAAATTCAAATAATGCAGGAAACGGTACAAGTCATACTCATGTATTTTACGGAACAACTTTTTACATGCCTAACGGTTTAGTTATGGGCTCAACAATGTTCCATGGCACATATACAGGAAATGTAAGTACAACAACTAATACAACCAGTAGCAGTGGCGGGTCCGGCTCTGGTTCAAGCGGAAGTGGTTATTAATGGCTAAAATTTATAAACAATTACCTGAAGTTCTACAGACTGAGGCTAATAAAAACTTTTTTGAAACAACTGTTGAACAATTATTCAGTGCATCAAATATAGAAGTTATTACTGGATTTTTAGGAAAGCAGGATTCTGCAAACCATAATTCAGATGGTTCTTATATTAGAGAAGCAACAGCAACAAGGCATCATTATAGTTTATCTCCAGCAGTTAATAATTTAAATACAACAACTGGTACAAGTGAAAACTTTATTTTTTATGATGAATTAGTTGACACATTAAGTATTTCAGGCGTAAACACAAAAAACCATAATAGATTATTTGCTACAGAATATCAAAGTTTCCTACCTCCAATTGACATAGATAAATTTGTAAACTATCAGGAATACTATTGGAGTAATAATGATTTACCATCTATTACAATAAATGGTACATTAACAAATCCAATTGACATAGATACAGAAGTATTAGGCAAAAAGAATTTTACCTCACCTAACGGCATTACATTTAAAAATGGTATGGTAGTAACCTTTGGTGGTCAATATGTTATACCAGAAAATAAAACTAATAAAGATTTTTATGTAGAAGGTGTAGGCGAAAGTATTACATTAGTTCCTAAAGTACAAAATATTGGTTCACCATATGCTATTGCTATTTTAAATAGTTGGGATAATACTAATTTTACAGAAACAGACAATGCTGTAAGATACACCGCTGGAGATATATCATCAGTTGTTATATCTAACCCTGGTATTGGTTATGTGAATCCAACAGTTAGTTTTACAGGATCAAATACCACACTTGCAACAGCAACAGCGAATGCTAATGTCATTGGGTCTATATCAGATGTTACAGTTACAAATTCAGGTGCAAATTATAGTGGCCAAATAAATTTAGTTTTAAATAGTGATACTATTTCTACAAATATTAATACAGCAGTCACTTATGTAGACTTCTTTGATAACGATCTTAAAACCATTCCTACACCATACAAAGTTTTAGCAATTAACAGCACTACTAATGTAAAAGAAGGACAACTAGCAACAGTAGACGGACAAAGTAGTTTAGTAGAATCAACTACTACCTCTGCAATACAATCTATAGACAATGTTGTTGCTCGTTATGATACTAGTAGAGCAGGTGGTGTTTATACAGCATCAGGCACAACAAGTGGCACAGGATCAGGACAATCATTTAGAGTCACAGTAATAGGTGAGACAAAACTTTTAAGTATACATAGTGTAGATGACAGTTATTCAACATGGTCATCAAATACAGCAATTAAAACAGCAAGAACATCTATTGTTAAAGATAATGTTGCCAGTACATCATCAGGAAACGGTACCGGAGCAACTTTCAAAGTTGTTTATGATAACTTTAGTGGTAATAGTCCTCATGTAGCAGTATCAGTTGTAAATGGCGGAACAGGCTACAGAAGAAACGACACAATTACTTTAGCAGGTAGTAGTATAGATTCTGTTGGTGGACCAAACATTACATTTAAAGCATATGAAATACAAAAACCACAAGGCATAACAGCAGTAGCAGGTGTAACACTTAGCAATAGTAATGTAACAGGTACACATATTGTTGACATGACTAACTTAGGCCATATAGGTAATATATCAACAAGTGCAAATGGTATTGATGCTATTTTTAAAGTAGTTGCAGACGGTAATGGCAATGCAGTTGTAACAATTATTGACGGTGGTATTGATTTTGTTGACAACGAAACAATTACCATTAATGACGGACTGTTAGGAAGTAATAATTCAGGAACACTAATATTCAATGTAAGTGATGTAATTACATTCGGTGATACTAATATAGAACTTTTAAACGGTGGTAGTGGTCATGCAGTAAACGATGTAATTACAATTACAGATGCTAATTTAGGAAGCGGTGGCGGAAACGATCTTAAATTTGATATTGCTAGGTCTGGAGATGTCGTAGTATTAGATAATCCTGTAATATTAGACCAAACCTCAAATTCAGCGATATCATTTGTGGGTAGAGGTGCAGAATTCCAAATTAGAACAAGTATGTTCCAACTAACATCAAATGTAGATGGAACATTTATTTCTGGACTATCCTCTATGGCACTAAGTGGTGTAGATCCAGTTACTGGAAAATTTTATTTAGGTGGGTCGCCTGACACAAACGAAGATTTCGGTTGGGATAGAGATGCCGATGGTGATGGCGATGGTGATGCAATATGGGGAGGTAAGACAGCACAAGAAAGTCCAGACTATAATGTATTACAAAGAGGAGCCGCCAACAGAAATATTTGGAGCAGAATTAATTTTTGGCACCACAGACAAAACTTTTTAGATGCAGGTGCCACAGTACCTGATAAAAAATATCAAGCAACAAGACCTATTTTAGAATTTGATAAAGATATAGAATTATATAACTTTGGTTATAATTTTGTAGGAGAAATATCCGTTGTAAGTAGAACTCTTTCTAAAGTAGAAGTAGACGGATTAGTAACAGGCTCATTAATAGATGATGCCCCACTAAGTGTTGGTACAACAATTATTTTCCCTAACGATGAACCTATAGTTTCAAAACATGTATATAAAGTTGCTCATGCAGGTGGACTAATAAGTTTATCTAAAGTTGGAGACCCTAATTTAAATCCTGCAGGAGTTGAAGAAGGAGAAACTGGATTTGTTCCTCTTACATTTATACAAGGAGATCAAGTAAATATTAAAGCAGGTCTATTTGGATATGGTAAAGAATACTGGTGGAATAACAATAAATTAGAACTTTGCCAGGTTAAAGAACAACTACATCAAGAACCTTTAATGAAGATGTATGATGATAAAGGTCAAGACTTCACAGACGAAGATATATTTCCAAATACATCATTTAAAGGTAATAAAATATTTAACTATAAGATAGGAACAGGTACAAATGATACAGTACTAGGATTCCCACTATCTTTCAAACCTTTTAAAAGTACAAGTGAAATAGAGTTTGAAAACTTTTTAGGTACCGAAGTAGTCAATGCTGGTAATGTCACAAAAACAGATGTTCCAGGATACTATTATTATAAACTATTAAAACAAACACCTGAGTATCATTCTTATTGGAAAAACTCTGACAATAAGTTTGAACAAGCGATAAAAACATTTTATTATGTAAATTCATTTGATGTAACAAACGCATTTAACAAGTTCTTTATAGGATGTAATCCAAAAGTTAATACAGACAATGCTTCTGGATACGACATTTATGTATTAGTAAATGGTACACCAAGAACAGATTTTACCTATACATCAAATGGTATAATAGAATTTACAACTTACAACTTTGTTAAAGATGATATCATTGAGATAAAAGCAATTAGTGATAGAAACGGATTAATAAATGAAAGATCAATTAGTAAATATGAGACTCCACTAAGTTGGGCACATAATTCTGATAACGAAGACATAACAAGTATTTCCGAACCAGAGTATTTACAGCATTTTCAAAACTATATGTCTAACCAAGACGAATTTACTGGTAATGCATTAGGAAATAATAATTTTAAAGATACTAGTAAAAATAGTAAACATGCTAAAGATATTGTTAAAGCAGAAGAAGATTTGAGACTTGCATCATTCTTATTAAATGACCAACCTCATAACCTACTAGAAGCATTAAGATTTTCAGAGCAAGAATATATTAGATATAAAGGTAGATTAAGATCAGAACTTACAAAATATTTTACAGACTTTGATACAACAGATTTAAAAACAGATTTTATATTAGAGAAAGTATTAAGAAATGTTGTAACATTTAGTGTTGGTAATAATGTATTCCAACAGTCCTATGTAATTCCATTTGGAGATAACTTTACTGAAGAAGTCTTTACAATAAACTCTATTGATGTTTTAAATTATCAAATAGAAAAATATTTAGACCTCAGCAAAATAGAAAATTCTTTATTAGTATACAGGCAACGAGGAACATCTCAAATACTTTTAGATGTAGACCATGATTACACTATTACAAATACATCAAACTCCATTACAGTAAACTTATCCAGCACATATGATAATCAACTAGGAGATAAACTT
>Ga0181410_1001169_pt1 | contig 11189 bp, 5 predicted proteins | sample 33SPOviralmetaG_FD_130112 | JGI IMG/M metagenome (GOLD analysis project Ga0181410, IMG submission 130112) | Marine viral communities from the oligotrophic San Pedro Time Series (SPOT) site, San Pedro Channel, CA, USA - 33 SPOT_SRF_2012-06-20 | ecosystem: Environmental > Aquatic > Marine > Strait... | reverse complement strand
TTTATGTAAATACTAAACCTATTACCCATATCCATGAAGATTACTATATAAACGATCCTGAAGCAAGACATAATTGGTGTCGGGAATATTTGGATGTAAATAAATTTAATACTAATGTAACTTTTGTTTCTATAGCTAGTTATAGGGATAGTCAAATATTTGATACTTTAAAAAGTTTATATGCAGAAGTATCTGATCCTAACAAAGTAAAAGTAGTAGTATATGTACAAGATGAAATAGATGTTTATTATAAATTGTTAGAATTAAACTATCCTAATTTAGAATTAATGTATGTTCATTGGGAAGATACTAAAGGTGTAGTTTGGGCTAGAAATAGAATTAAAGAAAAATTTACAAATGAATCTTATTTTTTAAATATAGATTCCCACTCCAGATTTAAAGAAAATTGGGACTTAATATTAATAAATCAATATCATAGTATAAATGAACCCAAAGTTATTTTATCTACTTATCCTAATAATTTTGACGTCCCCGATCCTAATAAAAATTATTTAAAACTTCCATTTAACACTCCCTTAAAAATTAAAGATTTTATTCATAAAGATGATCCTATAGATAATAGGTGTCAGGCAGAAAACCTTCCTTCTTTGAAGGATTATGAAATAGAGGATACTAGATGGGTTACTGCGGGATTTACTTTTGTAAAAGGAGAATGGCTAAAAGAAGTACAAATCCCAGAAAAAATGATTTTTAGTGGAGAAGAAGATACTGCTACTTATCTTTCGTATTTAAAAGGATGGAATATCAAAGTTCCATCCGAAGCCACTATATGGCATAATTATAATTATAAAACTACAGAAGATATACCTTATAGAACCCCTAATAGTTTTAAAAAGCTCACAGAAAATGATAATTCAGTAAAAGAATTAAATAAAATTTTATTTGCAAATGATCCTTCTTATGTTAGATCTCTTAATGATTTAGAAAATTACTTTAATATCAAATTTAAAAGATCATCAAGTATCCCAAATACTAACCCTCCAACTATATTTATATCTATAGCTTCTTTTAAAGATTATGAAATTAGACATACAATTTTAGATTGTATTAATAAATCATCATCCCCCGAAAATTTATATTTTGGGGTATGCATGCAATACGATAATTCCAAACCTAACACTTCTGAAAGTATATTAGATGATTTAATAAAAAAGTATAATATTAAATTATCAAAATTTAATTGGACAGAATCTGAAGGGGGTTGTTGGGCTCGTAATATATGTCAACAATTTTATAATGGAGAAAAATATAGTCTTCAAGTAGATGCTCATACCCGATTTTTACAAGATTGGGATAAAATTATAATTCAGGAATTTAATGAATTATTAAAAAATACCCCAAACCCACTAATATCTTTCCTCCCCCCAGGTTATTATAGAGATGATGAGAAAGGAATTGATTATGAATTTGTCCACTTGAATAATCCTACTATTTTAAATGTTCCTACATTTAGACATTTAACAGATCAATATTGGCCTGTTTATGGAGGGTATCAAGATGAAAGATCTACAAATGGAGTTAACCAAAATGTATCTTTATTATACGGAGGATTTATTTTTAGTTGGGGTAAATGGATCCAAGAAGTAGAACAAGATCCCGAACATTATTATACTGGAGAAGAATTCGCTATAGCTTTAAGATCTTATACTTCAGGATATGATATATATTTACCTACTAAAATATTAGCTTGGCATCGTATCCACCCAGAAACACCTGCTAAACATATTAATACTTTTTCAAATCACCATGAAAAACATAATATAGCTGTAAATAAACTTAAAATGTTAATTGAACAAAATGGTGATTTAGGTAAATATAATTTAGGTAATAAAAGAAGTTTACAAGATTATGAAAATTTTGCTAAAATAAATTTTAAAACTAGAGAGGTTTTATTATAATGTATAATTTAGCTATATATTCGGGTCACAATTCATCTTTTACTATATCAAAAGATGATCAAATTTTAGAAATTTTAGAATTAGAAAGATATACTAATGAAAAAAATGCTGGGTTGTTATGGTATTTTTTTACTCATAATCCTTTAAATTGTACTAGACAAATATTAAACTATTTTAGAGAAAAATATGGTGCTGAAAGTTATGAAAACTTAATTTGTAATCATGATGATGTAAACACTTGGAGTTCTCACTTAGGTAAAAAAGATAACATTCTTTCTTTTTTTAATTGTAAAAATATAATAGAAGTATATCATCAGTTTGGCCATGCTAGTGGTGCTTTTTACCAATCTGATTTACAAGAAGCTAAAATTATTAGTTTTGATGGTGGTGGAAATGATGGATGCTTTAATTTCTATAATGCTACCAGAGAAAAAGGGGTTGAATTAGATTGGATGGATTATGATTATAATATTGGGGAAAAATATGCTGAAATTGGTAGATATACCCCTTCAATAAGACAAGATCCTTGGTCATTTGCTTATTTAGTATACGCTGGAAAATTAATGGGATTATCAGGGTATGGATCAATTAGAAAGGAATGGATCCCATCATTAAGAAAATATTATAAAGGTCATGATAATTTTAAATTTAGTAAATTAAGAAATTATGCTAAATTAAAAAAAGACCTTAATCTTCCTAAATGTTTAAAAGGAGATTTAGAATTAGATATGAGTAGAACTTCACAAAAAATATTTGAGGATATATTTTATGAAGTAAGTAAAGATTATATAGATGCTAGTAGAAATAATTTAGTATTATCTGGAGGTTGTGCTTTAAATATATTAAATAATACTGCTATAAATAGTATAACTAAAACATTTATTCCCCCAAACCCAAATGATAGCGGTTTATCTTTGGGTTTTATGTTAAGTTACTTAAAACCAAAAACAGCTTTTGATTCCACATATATGGGACCAGAAGTATGGGATAAAAATTCTTTACATGAACATGTACAAAAATATAAATCAGATTATATCTCTCCAGAAAAAATAGTAGATGATTTATTAATACCCGGAAAAATTATTGGTGTAGTAAGAGGAAGAAGTGAGATAGGTCCTAGAGCTTTGGGAAACAGGAGTATATTATGTAATCCTTCAATCCCTAATATGAAAGATATTTTAAATAAAAAAGTTAAAAATAGAGAATATTATAGACCATTTGCCCCTGTAGTTAGATTAGAAGATGTAAATAAATTTTTTGAATTTAATCAAGAATCTAGATGGATGTCTTTTTGCCCTAGGGTTAGAGAAGAATATAAATCTAAATTAGAGGCAATTACTCATGTTGATGGGACAGCTAGGGTTCAAACTGTAACCCAAAAACAAAATCCATGGTTACATGAACTATTAACTTGGATGGATCAAAGAACAGGAATTGGAGTATTACTTAACACATCATTTAATATAGCGGGTAAACCTATACTTAACACTTATAGAGATGCTATATGGATGTTAGAAAATACAAAAATGGATGGATTAATTTTAGAAAATTATTATGTTTCAAAATAATTTAGTTCGTATAGCCCCTTCAGGTCACCAAAGAGCTCTTCATTCTTTGATATTGCAATATATTCATTTTTGTTATGATTTAAAAAATCATATTCCTGATAATGATATTATGCCTTATATGGATCTATCTAATAAAATAACAGGATTTCATCCTATTAATGATTTATCATATAAATCTAACCCTTGGGGTAAATATTTTAACCAACCCGTTCCACCCCCTAATTCGGTTTTTAGAATGGAACATATATCTAATGAATATGACTTTAGTGTATTAATATATTATCTTCATCCAAATATTTTACAAGAATATAATAAAATATTAAATAAATATTTGCATTTTAGAGATCATATTATAAATAAAGTAGATGATTTTTATAATCAATATTTTGGATCAAATGTAGTTGGAATACATATTAGGGGAACAGATAGTTTTTTTGATAAAGGAAGACCTAACTTACCTTTAAGTTATTATGAAACATTAATTTCTGAAAAACTTTTAAGTTTTGATAATATATTCATAGCAACTGATAATATTAAAGTTGTAGATAGATTAAAAGATAAATTTGGTAATAAGATTATTTCGTATAATAGTTTTAGAATAGATATAAACTTAGATAATATTGCTTTACATGAAACTTTTCATAATTCTTATAATATAGATTTAGGAGAAGAAGTTCTAATTGAATCTATATTACTTTCTAAATGTAATTTATTAATTAGGCAACAATCTAATGTTAGTACTTTTTCTATTTTAATAAACCCCAATATTAAAATCCATCAATTTGATCTCCCATTATGGCAACCTTTTAATTATCACGTTTGCAACCCAGATAATTATAATTCAGTAAAAAGTAACACTAATAAATATTATTATGATGAATCACTTCAGGTAAGTAATATCCAATATTATATTAATGCTTATTTAGACTTTCATAAATCTATAAGTAGTGAAGTAAACCATGATAGTAGAACTTATATTTATAACCAAGATAAACTTAAATTAACTCAAGAATATTTTTACAATTTATAAAATATGTTACAACATTTAAATTTAAATTTTAACTGGAATTATTTTTTACCACCTAACCAAGATTATTCTATTCATAAAGGAACATGTTTATCCCACCAAGTACACGAATTAACAGATATACATGATGAATATGGGTTAGGACACTCATATGATGAAAATAATACAGTAATACAACAGTTATGGTATGATAATACCATGGTGGATTTTGAGGATTTAGGTAAACAACTTAATATGGAAGTAATAACAGTATCCTCTATATTACAGCCCCCAGGAAATGTAATCGCATTACATAGAGATACATTTTTCCAAATCAATAAGAAATTTCCAAACGATAAAAGGACTAAAGTAAGAGCTAATATATATTTAGAAAGTTGGAAACCTGGCCATATGATTCAATATCAAGACATAAATGATAATAAAGTTTGGAAAACCTCTGATAATTGGAAAGCTGGAGAAGGATATTTATGGTCTTCTAAAGTATTACACTTATCCGCTAATGCTGGGATGAAAGATAAATATACACTTCAAATTTCTGGGTTTTATTTAGGGTAAGTTACTTCATATTTATAATAAAACTTATGACACAAGTTGGTTTTAATCAATATTTATAATAAAGACAACTAAAATAAACCATGGCATATTTAAAAGGAGTTAATCTCTCTGCTAGTTCTAATATTGATGGAACCGCTGCAAATTTTATATCTATTTCTGGGTCTTCTATAACTGGATCTTTTACAGGAAGCCTTATAGGTAATATTGTAGGTACTGCCTCCAGAGCTACTGTAGCTAACATATCAAATACTGCATTAACTGCTTCTTATATGGATGGAGCTAATGTAGATGGTACCGTATTATCTGCTACTTCTGCATCTTTTGCTATAGGAGGAGATGGTAATTTTACTGGTTCATTTACTGGATCATTTACAGGAGATGGATCTAATTTAACAGGTGTAACAGCAGCTGGGACACTTAGTAGTTCAGCCCAAATTGCTTCAGATATATCAGGTGCCTTTGGAGCACCCTCATCATCATTTAGCACAAGGATAACAGCCCAAGAAACATTTAGTTCATCCTTAGATGCAACTTTTGCTACTGAAGCAGAACTTAATACTGCAACTGCAAGTTTAAGTTCTAGCTTAGCTACTGATATAGCTTCATTAGTAATTGATAGTGCTTCATTTAGTACAAAAATAACTGCTAATGAAAATTTTAGTTCTTCATTATCTTCAACAATTATATCATACACGGGTTCATTTAGTGGAGATGGATCTAATTTAACAGGAGTTGTTGCCGCAGGTACAATATCTAGTTCAGCCCAAATTGCTTCAGATATATCAGGCGCCTTTACGGATGCTAGTGCTTCTTTAGCACAAAGTATTACAGATAATGCCTCTGATATTTCTAATAACGCCTCAGATATTACTGCTAATAGTTCTTCATTAGCAGCATCCATTACTACTGTACAAACTAATCTAGACAATGCATCTGGTTCACTAGCACAAAGTATTACAGACAATGCTTCTGATATCACGGCTAATAGTGCTTCTATAGCAGTTTTAGATAATACAACAGTTAAATTAACTGGTGACCAATCAATAGCAGGAACAAAAACATTTACAGAGGATATATTAGTACAAGGTACTGCTTCTATTAATTACCTAAAAACAATATACGAAACTTCTTCTGTTATATATTCAAGTGGTTCAACAAAATTTGGAGATACTTTAGATGACACTCATATAAGAACAGGATCACTTTTAATAACTGGTAGTTCATATACAATTAATGGAGAAGATATAATAATTACTTCAGCATTAAATGCTGCTACTTCTTCACTATCTAGTTCATTAGCCACAGGTATAGCATCAGATAGTGCTTCATTAGCTGCTTCAATTACAACAAATAGTGCCTCTGCTGCTTCCGATATAGCTGCTTTAGTAACAGATAGCGGTTCATTTAGTACTAGAGTAACCGACTTAGAAACATTTAGTTCATCTTTAGATGATACTTTTGCTACTGAAGCTGAATTAAACAGTGCAACTGCAAGTTTAAGTGCAAGTCTAGCAACAGATATTGCAACCAATTCAGCAAGCATTGCGGCTGTAGAATCATTCCCATATACAGGATCAGCCTTTATTACAGGTAGTTTAACAGTAACCGGATCAGTAGATGTATCAGGTTCAGTTACTGCACATAGTTTTAATATAGATCCTACTGCAACAGGCACACCTACATTAGCTTCTCCAACTATTTTAAATCTAAGTGCTTCTGATGCAGTTGTTATAACATCTTCTCCACTTAGAGTTGCTTCACTTACTACAACTGAAAGAGGAACATTTACAGCCCAAAATGGTGATATAATTTTTAATACAACTTTAGGTAAATACCAAGTATATTCAGGTTCAGCTTGGACTAATGTATTACAAACTGAAGATAAGTATGATGAAATTGCTGTAACAGTAGTAAATGATGGAGGTAATAAATATGCTTTTGATGGTGTAACAGCACCCAAATTATCTCTTAATAAAGGTACTACTTATAGATTTGATTTATCAGATAGTAGTAATAGTAATCATCCTCTAGCATTTAGATTACCTAATGATACTTCATATACTACAGGTATTACAACAGTAGGTACAGCAGGTAACACAGGTGCTTATGTAGAATTTGATGTAGATTTTGCTACTTCAAGCTCATTAAAATATTATTGTACTGTCCATGGAAACGGGATGGGCAATGTAATTCAATTAATAGATTTATATAATTTAGTTGCAACTGGATCTTTACAAGGTACATCAACAACAGCTTCTTATGTAGAGGCATCTAATATAGATGGAACAGTTACAAGTGCATCTTATGCTCTAACTGCTTCATACGCTGAAAATGTACCTTTAGGTACAGGATTCCCATATACTGGTTCTGCTATTGTATCTGGTAGTTTAATAGTAACTGGAAGTATATATTCTGATTCACAAATTTATGCTACTGCTTCACATGCAATTAGTGCTTCTTTAGCTCAAACTGCATCTTATGTAACAACTGCTCAAACAGCTAGTTATGTAGCGGGGGCAAATGTAGATGGAACAATAACTAGTGCTTCTTATGCCATAACCTCTAGTTATCCTTTAGAAGGGTTTATAGATGTAAGTGCAAGTGGACTTAATTTTATATTTACAAGAGGTAATCAAACCACAGAAACAGTACAAGCTACACTTACTGGTTCAGTTGAAAATGCAGTTAGTTCATCTTATGCTTTAACAGCATCCTATGCTGAAAATGCAGGGGGTGGGGGGGTAACATCCATTATAGCAGGATCAGGTATTAGTATAGATCAGTCAACAGGAAATGTTACTATATCATCCCATTCATCAATCCCCGCTTCTGTAGTTTCTTCTTCATTTACTAATACAACATCAACTACTTTAACTCATAATTTTGGTAGTACTAATGTTTTAGTAGCAGTATATGATGGTAGTGGTAATGAAATTATACCATCTAGTATAACCCTAGATAGTAATAATGAAGTTACAGCCACTTTTGCTTCTGCCCAATCTGGTGATATAGTAGCTATAGAACCTCAAACAGGAGAATATTCTGAATCATCCTTTACATCTACCGGATCGGTAACATTAAACCACAGTTTAGGAACACAAAACTTAAATGTTGTAGCATATAATACTAGTAATGTACAATTTATACCTGATATTCAAGTTATTGATGGTAATAATGTTAAAGCAACATTTTCTGGACTAGAATCAGGTAATTTATTAGCAGTTGCTAAGGATGGAAGTGTTTCTGCTTCATTTTCAAATACAGTAGATGAAACTATTACACATAATTTAAATGGTCAATCATTATATGTTACCGTATATGATTCTTCATACAATGAAATAATTCCAGATAGTTTATCTATAATTGATGATAATAATATTAATATTACATTTGCCGCTACAAGTTCAGGAAATGTAGTAATTACAGGAGGAGAAATAGTTGAAGCTTCTGGTGGTAGTGCCTATAAAGCTACCATATCAGGTTCTTCAAGCTATACAATAACACACAACCTAAATGAAGAATGGCCTTTAGTTCAAGTATATGAAAGTTCAAGTAGAGCACAATACATACCACAATCAATAGTAAGTGTAAACGCAAATAGTGTTCAATTAACCTTTAGCACCACATTTGATGGTGTAGTAAGTATCAATAGTTAGAAATATGATTTTAGATAGTCCCTTAATAACCGGATCAATTATAGTAAGTGGCTCCATGCAAATTGAAGGTCAACCCGCAGGAACAATGCCTTCTGCTTCATATGTAGAAACGGCACAAACCGCTTCATATATAACTGCTTCAAATATAGATGGTTTACCACCTTCAGACCCATTTCCATACACAGGTTCTGCTGATATATTAGGTAGCTTAAATGTAACAGGAAGTGTAGAATTTGGTTATTTGGAGAATATAGCTACAGTATGGTCATCAGGTGGTGCTTTAATAACATCAAGACACAGTTTAGCGGGAGCGGGAACACAAAATGCAGCTCTAGCCGCAGGAGGATATTCTGATAGTTCTCCATACTGGTTATCATGCACCGAAGAATACGACGGTTCATCTTGGACAGCAGGTGGTGCTTTATCAACAGCAAGATACAATTTAGCAGGAGCAGGAACCCAAAATGCAGGATTAGTATTTGGGGGTTGTACGTATATTAATCCCTCCTATACTACTTGGTCATGTACCGAAGAATACAATGGTACTTCATGGTCTGCCGGTGGTTCTTTAATTACTCCTAATACCGAACTAGCAGGAGCAGGAACACAAGATGCAGGATTATCAATTGGTGGAACTTATCCACAAGGTAATTATTTATCATGCACAGAAGAATACGATGGTTCTACTTGGTCATCAGGTGGTGCTTTATCACAAGAAAGATCAGTCCTATCAGGAGCAGGAACACAAAATGCAGGTTTAGTATTTGGTGGATATGCACCCTCTCCTATTCAAACAGTAGCATGTACAGAAGAATATAATGGTTCATCATGGGCAACAGTTAATGCTCTGATTAATCCTAGACAGAGAATGGCAGGAGCAGGAACACAAAATGCTGCTTTAGCTGCAGGAGGTCTTACTCCTTATTACAACGCAACACCTTATACAGAAGAATATACAGCTGTTGCACCTGAGTTTAAAAAAACCTTCGACTACTCTTCAACAACAGGAGAATTAAACCTATCAGGTGGTCTAGTTACAACAGGTAGTGTAGAATTTGGTTATTTTGAGGATGTAGCTGCAGCATGGTCATCAGGTGGTGCTGTAATTACAGCAAGAAGAGAATTAGCAGGAGCAGGAACACAAAATGCTGGATTAGCATTTGGTGGTAGAACCTCAACACTTGTATCATGCACAGAAGAATATAATGGGTCATCTTTTTCAGCAGGTGGTGCTTTATCAACAGCAAGATGTGGTTTAGGAGGGGCAGGAACACAAGATGCAGGATTAGCATTTGGTGGAAATGAGTCTTTATCTGAATCAACTTGTACAGAAGAATACAATGGTACTTCATGGTCTGCCGGTGGTGCTTTAATAAATGCCGCAGGTAATTTAGCAGGAGTAGGAACACAAGATGCAGGATTAGCATTTGGGGGTAAAACCCCTAATGGAGCGATAGACTCTTGTACAGAAGAATACAATGGTACTTCATGGTCTGCCGGTGGTTCTTTAATTAATGATATGAAAGAATTAGCAGGAGCAGGAACACAAAATGCAGGATTAGCATTTGGTGGAATAGAAGGTTATTTTTGCTCATGCACAGAAGAATACAATGGTTCTACTTGGTCAGCAGGTGGTGCTTTATCAATCGCAAGAACAGCCCTAGGAGGTGCAGGAACACAAAATGCAGGTTTAGCATTTGGTGGATATGCACCTCCTGTTAGTATAAGCACATGCACAGAAGAATACGATGGTTTATCTTGGTCATCAGGTGTTGCTTTAATAACCGAAAGACTTTACCATGCAGGAGCAGGAACACAAAATGCTGCTTTAGCTATATCAGGGTTGAGTTTGGGTTTCACCCCAACTGCTTATACAGAAGAATTTACAGGAGCATCTAATAGAGCAACAAAATCATTCGACTACTCTTCAACAACAGGAAATACAATGATAGTCCCACCTACAAGCGACCCAGGCGTAGCAGGTGCTTTATGGAATAATGCAGGAACTTTAGCAATAAGTGCAGGATAAAATAACAAATAAACAATAACACACAACCTAAATTAAAAAACCAACTAAACCAAAAATAAACCATATTTATAATAAAAACATTCACGTATCATGCGAATACATAACCCTGTCATAACTGGATCACTTGTAGTAAGTGGATCAATATCAACCGAAGGCCAACCAGCCGGAACTGTAGCTTCTGCTTCATATGCTATAACTGCCTCATATGCAGAAAATGGTGGTGGTGGAGGAGGATTCCCTCATACCGGATCCGCTATTATATCAGGTAGCCAACAAGTAACTGGTAGTGTAAGTTTTTCTTATGCATCATATGGTTCAGGAGTATGGTCGTCTGGTGGTAATTTAATCCAACAAAGAACATGCGGAGGGGGATTTGGAACTCAAAATGCTGCAGCATTCGCTGGGGGTACTTATGTAGGTGGTAATTGCTGTAAT
>Ga0181410_1001167_pt1 | contig 11197 bp, 4 predicted proteins | sample 33SPOviralmetaG_FD_130112 | JGI IMG/M metagenome (GOLD analysis project Ga0181410, IMG submission 130112) | Marine viral communities from the oligotrophic San Pedro Time Series (SPOT) site, San Pedro Channel, CA, USA - 33 SPOT_SRF_2012-06-20 | ecosystem: Environmental > Aquatic > Marine > Strait... | reverse complement strand
CAAATAATATAAATACCTTTGTCCATCCATTCACTTCTTAATCCCTTCAAAGAACCTGTCTATCTTTCCATCAAGATGATCAAGTCGTTCTATTATTCTGTTCATATCATGGTGTACTTCGGTTTTTGTTACGTATTCTTTTGCTACTTCTTCACGTGTTCTGTTTAATAATATAGAAATTCTTTGTTGTTCTCTGTACATGTTGGATGCAATCCACCCTCCTAATGCAAGGGTTACTGTCAACAATATATTCCAAACCATCATATCCATGGTATTAACTAAAACTTCCCCATTTAGCAACCAAAGCGGCTTCTACTTGTTGAGTTTGTGTTGTGTTTAATTCATTTTCCCATAATATCCATTCAGCCATTTTTAAACTTCCTGAGAGATTACCTTCACCGTATCTTCTTCCCCACCAACCTGCTAAATCAACAGTTGGTTCACTTGTGCCATGACTAAATTTAAAAGCACTACTTACATTTGAGCCTTGATTACTTCTAGTAGCCGAAGTCCCATTAACTCTACAACTCATGTTGTCTCTTGTGCCACTTGACCTAAATATAAACATTCTTAAATTACTTGTTGTTGAAGCTATATTTACAGGGTTGTTATTTGGAAGTTCAAATCTTGCGTCTTGTCCAAAACCATAAATAAAATCTACTTGATTCCCATTACCTTGACCACTTTCACCAATACCTACATATTTTCCTGCTTGATTATTTCCTTCACCCATAAATTGAGTAAATTGGGCTGTACTAGGTACTGACATAACTATAGCCCAAGTAAAATCAGTAAAGGTGTGTCCATCATTATCATATCCCCACATACCAGTGGCGTTAAGTGGTATATCAATTACAGTTTTACCAGATATTAATGAAGTATCTCTTGTAGGATTTGCACCACTTGTAGCTTGTCTAAATTGATAATTTGAATTTTTCTTACTATTCCATTGTGTAACTGTACTGCCAGATAGTGTTTGTGTGCTTGTTGCATTAGCATCAAACCACATTTTAATTCCACTATAATCAATTCCTGAAATAACATTGTTACCTACAACATAACTAAAATTTCTGTCTGCTGTTTTTCCATTGGCTGTTGCTCTAGCTGTAAATGATACAGTTGTGTCTGAACTAACATCTGTTGGGTCACCTGAAATTGTGCCATTGGAGTTTAAAGTAAGACCAGAGCCAGATACATTTGACCCACCAGTTTCAGCAAAAGTAACTGTGTCACCCTCTGGGTCTGAAGCGGCAAGTGTAAAATGTGTACCTGTAGCTAATTCATCTACTGTTCCTAAACTACCTGCCGCAGTTGAAAATGCAGGTGCGTTATCAACATTAATTTGGTCATCTAATTGTGCAGCTTTACTAGAACTTGTATTTGTAACTTTTACATCATAAGGTTCTTTAGCATTAGCAAAAGATGATTTAGCAATAACTGCTGTAATTGAAGTTGTTGAATTAACTGTTACTGAACTTGCTGTAACTTCAGTTGCGTCACTACCAATAAATTTTACAGTTGCACCTGCGGTAGCAAAATTAGTACCAACTATTGTAAATGTTTCATTACCACCTGCCGCACTTTCTACATTTGTAGGACTAACAGACGTAACTGTTGGTGAAGGTGATAAAGTTACAAAAGAATTTGCGTCTCTGCCTTCAAAAAATCCTGTAGTAGAATTGTATCGCCATTGACCTGTAGTAGAGCCTCGTTGTGCTGTAGTACCACTAGCTATTTTAGTACCTTCCGTACCAGTATCTACAATGTTTTCAAATTTGAAGTCTGCTATGTCACGTGCTTTTGTCATATTTAATCACCCTCCCCGTAAGATTGTGGAGTATAAGCCACCCATCCTTTTGTGTTGTCTGCTTGGTAAGCATTTTCATCCCAAATATAATTACCATCTGGTTTTGTCAAAGGTGCTTCCCATAAATAAGTTGTATTGTTTAATGTCCAACTGTTATAAGGTTTTGGTTCATAAAATCCTGTACCGTCATAATGAAAACCTACACCTGCAAAATTTTTTCTTAATGGTGTGCCACCTAATTTATGTTGATTACCCAAAGTATTATATGATGTTTGTACCCACTCGCCTGCCGAATCATCTACAAATGTGTCAAAAAAATCTTCTTCAGCTACAATAACTTTTATTACTTTTCCATCTAAAACTTTTGCATAATGTGCCATATTTTTATCCTACAATTGATACCTTATTACTACAATACCTGATCCGCCACTAGCTGATATTGAACCGCTTGAATATCCGCCGCCACCGCCACCACCACCTGTGTTGGTTGAACCTGCTACACCTGCTGTAGTTGGTGAATTACCATTACCGCCATTTCCTCCGCCACCAGAGCCGCCTGTTCCTTTATTGTATGAACCACCGCCGCCACCGCCTGCGTATGTTACTGATGAACCTGTAATTGATGATGCACTTCCTGCGCCACCGTTACCTGCAGTAACGTAAGCAGGGCCTGCGCCACCTGCAGCACCTGCGCCACCGCCGCCGCCAGATTTAGCTGAATCTGCTCCTGCTGCACCATTATTTCCTTGACCTGATGTTCCTGAACCTGCTCCTGAACCTGATGGGCCTGAACCACCCCCACCACCAGAGCCGCCACCGCCGCCTGATGTATTACTACCTCCGCCAGAGCCGCCGCCATTTGATGTAATTCCAAGGGCAGAACTATTAGAACCTGTAGAACCGTTACTTGGGTTACTTGTACCACCCGAACCGCCTGCTCCAACAGTAATAGTATTAGAACTTGCACTTACTGAACCAATAGTACCTGTTCTCATACCTCCTGCGCCGCCGCCTCCGCCACCTTCAACGTGTGCGCCTGATTGTCCGCTACCTCCACCGCCACCGCCTGCAACAACTAGGTATTCAACATTTGATAATGTTAAACCAGATGGTACAGTAAATGTACTAGATGAATTAAAAGTATGTATTCTATAACCACCAGAATTTGAAATAGAACCTCCTGTTGGTAAAGCTACTACTGTGATGTTTTGTGTACTAGAAGTACCACCATCACTATTAGTAACTTTAATAGTTACTGTATCACCTGCTGAAACAGCACTATCTAATGCACTTGGTGTTGTAACTGTAGCTGCAGTATCACTTGATGGTGTTACTGTTACTGTTCTATCAGTTGAACTGTGAGTAAAAGTAACTATTAAATTAGCACTTAAAAATCCTGTACCTGCTAAAGTTAAACTTGTTGATGTTCCTACGTAGTAATTTCCAGTAACACTACTTAATGTAGGAATAATTGCAGAAACTTTATACCATGTAGAACCATCAGAATACATTACTGCTGCTTTATCAGTATCATATCTTATTTGACCTGCGTCTGCTGATGGTTGTTGTGCTGTTGAGCCTACTGGCAATCCAAATGAAGTATTGTTTGCTCCTAAATCTATTGTGTTTCCATTACCATCAAGATTGCCGCCTAGTTGTGGTGAAGTATCTGCTACTAAATTTGTATTGACCGTACCCCATGATGCGTTAGTACCATCTGTTGTTAAAAATTTACCTGAATTATTAGTTTGTGATGGTGTTACTTCATCAAAATTCTTAGGTACAAAATTAGTACCATTGTATTGCAATAAATCGTTAGTTGCTAAATTAGTTAAGTCTACATTGTTTGCGTCACCCACACTAAAATTAGATAATGAAAATGTGCCGTAAGCTACAATATCAACTTCATCTGTTCCTGATGTACCAATAGCATTAGCAAAAACTACGCTTGTTCCTGAAGTAGTTGTAACATCGCCTTCAGACATACGCACCCCGTTCAGGTACACGTCTACAAATCCTGCGTCATATGCCAATGTTTTTGAATTATCATCAGCGCCTGTTACTGTAGTAGTGCTAGATGATATGCTGTAGTGAAACCTGTTGCTAGTGCCGTTTACTGAAGACGCAGCCGTAATCCACCCGCCTGATGAATACACTTTCATTACATTAGAAGTAGTATCAAAATAAAGATCACCAACGTCTAGTGCGCTACCATCTGGGTCTTGTGTTGGTGCTGAACTACTTGGCCCTAAGTACGTATTAGCAAAACTATTAATATCAGTTAAATTAGATGCTGCTGTGTTAATTGAATTTATGTTTGTTGCTACGCTCGTTATATTGCTATTTGCACTTGCTACTGTGTTAATATTTGTAGAATTTGAATTTACTGCATTAATGTTAGTAGAATTTGAATTGACATTTGATACTGCAGTGCTTATTCCTGCCACGCTCGTTACATCGCTAGAAATTCCCGCTACTGTGTTTATGTTGGTTGCATTTGAAACTGCCGCATTGATATTGCTTGCGTTAGAAACTGCTGCATTAATATTACTTGCATTTGCAACTGCTGAATTAATATTGTTTTGGTTTGTAACTGTAGGTGTTAGTTGTAACCATGTAGTGTTAGAAAGATTGTAAACTTTCATAACATCATTTGATGTATCAAAGTACAATGCACCGTCTGCTAATGCGTTACCATCATTATCTACTGAAGGGTTGCTTGACTTTGCACCAAGGTACGCATCATCAAATAGATCAAACGTTGCTGCTGCTGCACTAGCACTTCCTGCTGCTGCAGTTGCACTTGATGCGGCTGCTGTCTGACTACTTGCGGCTGCAGTTTGACTAGACGCTGCTGCTGTTTCGCTAGCTGCGGCTGCTGTTTCTGATGCGGCTGCTGCAGTTGCGCTGCTTGCAGATGCTGTTGCACTATTAGCGGATGCTGTAGCACTTGTAGCTGCTGCTGTAGCTGAAGTAGATGCTGATGCTGCGTCTACAATTAAATCCCATTTAGCACTGTCTGTGTTTGTAGTAAGCGGTTGTGAACCTGATGATGTATGTGCTGTGTTAGCTATAAAAATATTATTTGTTGAAGTGTCTTTTACTAAATCACGTGCCTTGTAATCGGTTGAAGCACCCCAGTTTCCTTTGTAAGTACCTAATTCCTGTGTAACAGCAATCTCACCATTATTATCAAAGGCTAAAATTTTATTTGCACGGGTTGTTGCATCTACTGTAAACTCTGTAGATGTCATTGTATTTGTACGTGATAATTTAATTGATCGGCCTACTTCTTCATCAATCTCTTGGCCAATCATTACTGATCTATCAAATGCACCTTCTACTGTTTCTGCCGTAAATGGGTCATTTTCAACAAGATCAACTGCTTGTGTCTTGGTTGTTGTTCTTCGTATAACTACTGTTTCTGTATTTGTTGGTACATTGCCTGATGTAAAAGTTACGTTACCACCAGATGCTACACCTGCTCCACTAACAGTGTAATGTGTTGTCAAACTTTTAACAGTTTCAGTACCTGTAGCTGCTCTGATAATTACCTGTATATCGGCATCTGCCAATATTTTGAACGTATATGCAAAGACAGTTTGACTACCGTTACCACTGTAACTGTTTTTTATATTTGTAGTTGATATAGTCATTTCTTTACTCCTATCATATCATCATTCTTCAACAAACAACAGAGGAAAATCTGCAGGGTTCTCTTGAACAAACTCTGATATATTTTTAATTATCAATGCTTTCTTTTTTATATCATCCTCGCTAATTAACATTTGCAGCAAATCTGTACCACCTGTTACCTTACCTATCATGTTATGTAACATTACATTGTTTTTAATATAATCGCTACGTTTTGCAATCACTATTATTTCATCTTCCGTTAATGGCGTATCATCCTTACTTAGTAATTTGTTCATTGCATCTTTGAAGACTAGGCTTTCTCTGCTCTTTTCTCTATCAAGCAATTTAAAGTCTTTAAATATATCCGCTTTTACAGGGTGTTCACCTACCTTAATAAACACATTAGCTAATTGACCTGCTAGCGGTATACCTAATACTTCTTCTAACTCATCTACAATTTCTGTTGGGTCATCTGATCTTAGTCTATAGATGCTTGACCCACCGTAAGTATTCCACATATATTTCAATGATTCAACTTTTGTCTTATTATTCTGTGCTTTCCATACATCTTCATCTAAAGCGTATTGACCTCTAAAATTATCCATAGGATTGCCGCCACTCATAAAATCAATACTATCTGTAATCAATGGAATAATAGGGTTTAAATTTGGCATTACATCACTTTCTAATGCTTTCATAAAATTCTGTACCCCTATTTCACCATTACCAAATGCTTTTTCTGCAACAAGACTAATAAAACCGTTCATAACTCTAGCTGATTCGTCTTGCGGTATACGGAAATACACAGGTTTTCCTGATTTAGTGTAGCCTAATGGTACAATAATATAATTTTGTTCATCGTACTCATTTACACCTGCATAGAATGTAGCTAGTGCTGTACCAAATATACCATATTTCATAGCTTTCTGTATTAATTTAGGCGCTACGTTATATGCTACAAATTTAGATGATACAGATAGCGGGTCTTCACGTAATCTAACATAGTCACCTCTAATACCTTCTTTCATAGCATTAGAAAAAATAAGCAAATTGTTAGTTATTTGGTGCATTTTAGATGTACGTAAAAAACTTGGTGAACCTACATCACTTTGTATTTTAAGCATCATTTCTTGTGTAGACATGCTTATTTCACCACGTTCAATCATATCTTTAAGATACATAGTACCTGCAACTTTATGTGAACGTTCTTGAAATTTGGCAAAATCACTAACGAATTGGAAAACTCTACCCATAGTTTTGTCATAAAATGTTGCGTATTCTTTAGGTGACATACGTTGCAACATTTTTTCTACAACAAATTGATCAGGTGTCAGAATACCTTTGTCAAACATTTCTTGAATTGCTTTTTCACCTGCTTTACCTCTATAGCCTTCCATTTGAGATATTAGAAAACCTTGATTTTCCATCCAATTAGTTAACTCTGTACCTTTTCTATCACCCATAATAGATTTCCAAGTAGGTTTTAGAGCCTTAAACCAATACTTAACTATTGAATGTTTACCACCTCCTGCAAAATCAAAATATCTAGCTTTAGGTAAATTTCTTACAGACCTGCCTGTATCTCTAAAATGGTTTTTAGCCCAGAAATACGGATTGTATTCTGTAAATATTGTTCTAAAAAAATTATTAGTTGATGCAAAAAAACTCATTACACGGTAAAAATCATGTGGGTTTCTTTTAAATGCTACTGCTGCATATTTGTTTACATGGTAATATCGGTATTTACCATTAAGCATAAAACCTATAGTTTCCATACCTGCAGGTGGTGGTTCTACTTTACCTTTGTCAATGTATTTAGCTTTTTGTACTGTTACATCTTTCCATGTTCCATACTTAACATAGCCTCCTTTAACCATACGGCCTTCATCAAACGTTTCAATCCAACTTTTATTTTGTTGCATCCACAAAATTGAATCATGTATCATACGGTTACGTTTTAACTCACTCATCAACAACGCATCTTTTTGGATAGTTGCTAACAATGGGTCTACAATGTCTGCCATTGTACCTGTAGTTTGTTTGCTAAATGATGCTGATGAAATATTAGAACCGCCTGATCTATTTAATCTTTCTAGTGCATATTCAAGAACGTTAAATGTTATGTACTGTTCATTGTTTATAATTGAATCTAAAGTTTCTTTGTCAAACGCCTTACTTTCTCTAATTAATGGATGCACATATGTTTTACGCAATTCATAAAATTTAGTAGCAGCTTGATCTAGGATAGGATGTTCTTTAGCCATAAACTCATAGGCTTGTAGCGGTGTACGCTCACCTATAAACTCATTAGCAATAGCTTCACCTTCTTTGCCCATAGCTTTGATTTGCGCCCATAGACCCATAGGGTTTGCTTTACCCATACGTTGTTGTGATACAGCTAAGTTTCTTAGCAACAACAATGTAGACAACATACTAGAATTATAGCCTGCTGCTTCTACTGGGTTTATAACTTTGGCAGTAACTGTTTCTACATACCTTTGCATACCCGCATGTCGGTATCTATAATTTTCTAATCTTGAATTTAGATTTAATGTTTCTTTATCCATCCAACGGCTGTTACCAGTTTTATTTTTACCCCACATACCGTTTTGACCACCAAAACGTCTATAAAACCAAGCCATTGTATCAAACACTTCAATAGCAATACCGTCAAATTTGTTTGGTTGCCATGCTCGTTCCATGCCTTCATATATTTTAATTTTACTGTCTACAAACTTGTTAGATATACGCGTTACCATTGATGAATAACGTGCATCTGAACCTTGGTTTATTTCGTTTTGTGCTTTTTCGTATTGTGCTTTTACTTCAGGACGTTTGTACATATGGTAGTTAAACAACTGCCATGATTTAGGTGCATTAAGCATTGTCCATTTTGGGCGTAATAGATAGGCCATCATAAAGTCAGCCATCAACTCACGCGGATTATCTCTGTATGCTGTGTAATTAGGGTCAGCCTGTCTGTTAAATGGTTTCCACAATGCTGATAGTCTAATCAACTCTTGTGTAATTTCTTGCCTACTTACTAGCCCTCTTTCTCTAATTTCTGCCTCAAACTTACGTTTAAATATTTCTGCAGCTTGTTCACCCATCTTAGCTTCAGCTTCAGATGTTGGTTTTTTACCATTTATACGGTCAACTAAAGATTTAATATGCGGGTCAATCATTCCACGCATAGCACTTTTAGTAATTAATTTTTTTAGTTTGCCATCTAATTTTACAAACGCATCATAAAATTCTTTGTTTATTTTGTTTCTAATGTCTGGGTCACGGAAAATGTCTAAGATTTTTTCTGGCGTAATTGCTAGGTCTTCTTTGATTTCTTTGTCAATCTTAGGTTCTTTTGCTTGTGCTTCTTTTTCAGCAGCTTTTTTAAGTGCATTAATTTCTGCTTGGCTCAATGGTTTTGCACCGTCAGCTTTACCATCAATCCATTTATTCATGTACCCTTTTAGGGCAGCCATAGAACCTAGAATATTACCTTTCTTCATAGTTTCTGCAGGCAGATAATCAATCAAATGCCCTATTTCGTGGGCAAGTGTCATAGTAAAATCTTTAGGGTTTTCTTGTAGTGCTTTGTTTACAGCTACAGTTAACTCTTGTTTAGACATTTTTTGTGGTATGCCGTTAACTACTTTGCCGTATTGAAAATAACCACGCAAACCTGCCCTGTTCATACGTTCTGTAACAGGTAGTTTGTTAATTAGCACTTCTACTAATTCTACAAGATCAAAGGTGTCTAGCCCTTTGGCATTGTTATACAGTTTTTTGTATGATGCGTTTACAGGCATTTCTGGCGGTGGCTCATTAGGTACACCCCAAGTGTCATCACCTTTACTGCTGTATACTTTTTCATCTGTACGGAATGTATTGTCTGTATCAGGAAATACACGGTCTTTTTTAGATATGTGTGTTTTGTAGTAGCTATTAGCTTGATGATCTAACGCGCCTGTAGCTTTTTCACCTCTAACTGCTGCAAGTATTTTACCTTTGTAAACTTGTAAATCTTTTTCTAAAACAACTAAAATGTTATCAATAACACCAAATTTAGTTTGTCCTGTTTCTACTTTTCCATCTTTTGTTGTGTATTTGTATGTTGCTAAATTTTCTACAACACTTCTAGGAAATACAATGTTTTGACCTTTGTTAGTACGATATACAATACTATCAACTTTTACTTTACTAGGGCCATTTTGTTTCACATGAAACACCTCTTGCACCTTAGTAATAGCATCTTGCTTTGTAACTTCTTTAAAATTTTGTGTAATTACTTCGCTAGTATTTTTAAGTTGTACTTTTGGTTTTGTAAGATTTGTTTGTATAGTGTTTGCAATATCAGGCATTGCTTTGACATTTACAAATACATCAGGCGTACCAATAGTTTCATTAGATTTAATTACTGTTTCCGTTTTAGATACAAGTCTAATGTCATTAGCTATTTTTTCAGGTATTTTTATACTTAATTTATCTTTAGCTATTTCAGCTTTTCTTGCGTTTACCTCAACAATATCTGTATTAAACTCACCTTTAGTTTGTTTTTCAGCAAAATTAGCTTCTACTTTTTCAGTAATTTCTATTTTGCCATCTTTTTTAACAGTAACTACTTCGTTAACTGATTCCATAGGTACACGTACATCTATCTCTTTGACATGTACTACATCACCATTATCAAGTTTTACTTCTAGTATTACCTCACCGTTTATTTCCTGCCTGTTTAATACCGTACCTTCTTTTGAACCAGTTGGCTCAATAGCTACTTTTTCATTAGGTTTTACTTTAGATGGTTCAACAATTTTAATACCTGCTTTTTCTTCAAGACCTGTAATAAATACTTCGTTAAGTTCTGCTAATGCCCTTGGTTCAATAATATCTGGGTCTAACATATCAGTTTTTACTTCAGCATTTTTTTCTGTCATTGTTTGCATATCACGTGGATGTATGCCGTATTTTTTGTAAATGTGATAAAGTTTGTTAATACCACCTGCTGCTTGATGTAATCCAAATATTAATACAGCAGCGTGTGCAAAGTCTTTTCTAGTAGGTACTTGGCCTTCCATAACAGATGACAATGTAACAAGTGTACCTACCTCACCTGCCATTTGCATATAACGGTTACCACCTACTGATTTAATAGCTTTACCTGTACCGTATGTAGCTGCACCAACTGTTGTATATTTACCAAATGTTTTTAGCGATTGAACACGCATAATCTCATCTAGCAATTCATCAAAGCTGTTAACATCACCATTTAACAAAGCACGCATATACACATCACGTATTGTTTCAGGTAATCCAAAAGACACACCTAAAGCTATAAATGGTGTAGCAGGCGCTGCTGCACCTCCTGTAACTGTTGTTAATCCAACACCCCCTACAAATCCTACTCCTAAACCTACTCCCATTGCAGGTAAATCTGCTGTTAATGTTATAGCGCTTTGTATTATTTCTTGCGGAAAATTTTGTGCTTGGTGCATAAATATTTGTTCATATGCTGTTTGTGGGTCAACACCATCTTCTGTAATAGATTTGTGGTATGCCTGTATAAGACCCATTGTGGACATAGAATATCCTGCACCAAATACATTTCGGTCACCTGCACCACCTGTAAGTTTTACAAACTTACGGCCTGCCCAACTATCTTTCATAAATTTAGTTATAGCCCAATCGTCTTCATCAGGCTTTAGTATGTCGCTACCCCATGTTGCTAGCATTGGTAGCTGATATTCATAGTTTAAT
>Ga0181410_1001165_pt1 | contig 11199 bp, 12 predicted proteins | sample 33SPOviralmetaG_FD_130112 | JGI IMG/M metagenome (GOLD analysis project Ga0181410, IMG submission 130112) | Marine viral communities from the oligotrophic San Pedro Time Series (SPOT) site, San Pedro Channel, CA, USA - 33 SPOT_SRF_2012-06-20 | ecosystem: Environmental > Aquatic > Marine > Strait... | reverse complement strand
TTTTCTTTCTTTGTATGTAGGGTGTTTGGGATTCTTATTAGAGTAAGAATGTTTGCTTTTACCTCCTCGGGTATAACAGTCTAGGGAATTTTTGGGTTTAAATTGTCTCATCTATAACGTTTAGTCTTTCTGGGGCAAATCCTAATTCTAATGCTTTTTGATTATATGCTAGGGCAGCTTCTTCTTCTGTATCATAGTAACCAAGCCAATAAAATTTTTTACAAGCTGTTATTGAAGCCTTCCATTTAGAATAAACTTTTGAGGAACCAGAAACTTTCTGGAAAGATACTCCCATATATTTACTGGTTGTATTTTTTTGTTTTTTTCTAAATGCATGTAAATTTTGACGATGAGTAACCATTCTTAAGTTACTTATTCGATTATCTTGTCGGTCGCCGTTTATATGATCAACATATAAATTTTCAGAGTAATTTGGCAAGTAAGCTTCAGCAAGTAATCTGTGAAGAAAATATGTTTTGGCGGTACCTTTATTATGTAATCCAATCATAAGATACAACTCACTATTTTCAGACGGCTTACGGAAAGATGCCTTGGCTGTATAGGGACGTCCATTTGAACGCATTGAAAAAAATCCCTCAACATATATCCTACCATCTTCATACACTCTTAAAGTGCGTCCATTTTTTTCTATTTTTTTGTATTCCATTAATATATTAGTTGACTGATTAAAAGGCCAGTAGCTGTTCCGCAACAAGCCCCTAACGAGTAAGTTATTTTTTCGCTTAATTTAGAAAAGGCTATACTCTGTATGTTAAAGCACCAAACAAAGGATATGAGAAATCCAACAAAGATAGCCCCTATAATTTTACCGTTAGCTATCTGCCAAGTATTAAGACAGACTAAAGTTACTTGTAACCAAGCGTATATGAATCTTTTTATATTTTTATTCATTTTATTAAACTCTAGCTCCACCAGGAATCGAACCTGGAACGCAAGATTAGAAATCATGTGTTATATCCGTTTAACTATAGAGCCAGTATATAGCACATTATGCACAGAAATCTAAACATGTCAACAAAAAAAGAGCCGCCCCAAATTAATAAGGCGACTCTAGCTCATTTTCTGATTTAATTAAGCAGCTTTGTCTTTGCTTGCTCTCCATTTGTCAGCATGAAGTTTACGCCAAGAATCTTGGGCGCTTTCCATACCGATGTCATGACCAGCCCTTTCAGACTCAAACCACTTATGTTTTAGTATTTCTAATTGTTCAGCCTTATGCAGTGTGATCTCATATGCGACTCTCAATCCACTCTTCTTTGAATTACGATGGTAATAAGGAGAAGTTTCAAGGAGTACTGCCGCAACAAGAATACAAAGCACAAGCCAAGCAGTTCCATATGTTAGTAGTTCCATAACGCCCTGTATTACAGTAAGAACCGTGCCAATGTGAAATTAAATACAAAAAAGCCCCGAAAATCCTGGGGATAGGACTCTCGAGGCAAAATTTGTTACGACCGATAGCAAACACCAACCACGCGTTTAAGCCTATGGCGGTAATAGTGTTACACAGGAATTTTAAAAAAAAGAAAAAAAATTTTTAAAGGGAAAAAGTGTAAAATAGTTTATGTTCGTAGGTTCGGAAGACGCAAAGGTAATAATACAAGGTATAGCAATGACTGGCATTACTGATATATCCTTTAGCACTAATGTTGAAGAGGGCTCTGTAGTGTTACTAGCTGACAGAGGGATAAACAGGAAAATAAATAATGGACACACTGTACAATGCGAAATCTCTAAATCGTACTTAGGTAAAGATAGACTGCAAGAATTTACAGGAATAACTAATTTATCTGGCCAGTTTATTTATGGGACAAACGCATTAGAATTTAATCAAGCGGCTATTTCTTCATATTCTATATCCGCAGATACAACAAATTCTCCTAAAGTATCTGTGAGTATGAAAATATTTGGAGATTTTAAACCGACCACATCGATACAATCTAGCACAGTAGACTATGGGTTTGAAAATTTAGCCCCAGAATCTACATTCATAAATGTAGAAGGGAGAAATTCCCCTTTGACAAAATTCTCGTACAAGGTCGATTTTGATGTTAAGCCAACTTACGAAATAAATTCAACAAAATCTTCAACCTCTAAAATATTATCTCCTATAAAGTATTCTACATCGGCAGATATGTTAATGGACGAACAAGAATTTACTGATATCACAGGGTTGATAGAATCAGAAAATTACAGTAGAAACGTAACATTCAATATACAAGATGGAAACTCGCCCCCTTTAACTTTAAATACGTACAATATACCGAATGCCAGCATAAAATCACAGTCAGCGAGTGTGGTAGCTGGAGATTTAGTAAAAATGTCTATTCAATACCAGGGGCTTGAGTCAAATGTTTAATGAATCAGAAGAAAGTAACATAATACTACAAGGTGTTCTTTTAACTGGAATAAAAGATATTAAATTTGATTCTTCCGTTAATGAAAGCTCTACGAAATTATTAGGCAATCGAGGCACAAAAAGAAAAATTTATGGCCCCCAAAAAACCACATGCTCTTTTTCAAAACCTTATAATGGAAAAGATTTTTTGCAAGATCTAACTGGAGTATGTGATTTATCTGGTCAATTTGTATATAAAAACAACGCGATAGATTTTTCGGATGCAGTAATATCTAATTATAAATTAAATTTAAATGAAGATGGATTTGGTCAAGTAGATGTTACACTGCAAATATTTGGAGGAATAAAACCAACAACAAACTTAAAATTACTCAGTGCATCTCAGGATTTCCCAGTAATCAATAAAACCCCGAGCATCCTTGATTTTGATTTAGGCGGTAAAAATTCCCCAATCAAATCATTAAGCTACGAAGCTTCTTTAAGCCCCGAAGGCTCAATCGACATTGGTGATATAAATTCTTCTAATATATATTTCTCATCTCCTACGGTACATAAAATATCCGCCGATATAGAGATATTAGAACAAGAGATAGAAGATATAACTGGCTTTTTAGATGATAGTAAATTAAAAAAAAATATAGAAATACTATTTGCGCCAGAAACGAGTAGATCAGATATCGATGAAATTAAATCGATTCAATCTATAGTTAAAGATTTTCAATCTTCAGGAATCAAAACAGACGATTTGGACTTTTCTATGGGTGTGTGCGCCTACAACGCGTTTCAGTTTGAAAATGCTTCGATATCCAATCAAAATCTAGATGCATCAGCTGGAGAAGGGATACGGCTGAGAAATGAATATAATGTAAGCACTAACATAGAAAAAGTAACAGGGTCTATTCCAGTTCCAAATGAATATTTATCATGCGAGGGTCATATACAAAAATTAAAAAATAATTTAAATATACTTTTTGAACGGGTAGACGGCGTTGTTTTTGGAGACCAAATAAATTTTGAAGACCATCAGGTTGGACAAACTGGGATTGTTAACGTCGATAAATTTAAAATGCAAATTGACTTTGAAAACCATCAGGTTGGACAAACTGGAATGACTGTTATAAGTCACGGAGAATTCAGTTTCCAGGAATTTCCAATTGGTTTATTCACACAAGGGCTTTTTAAAGCGATAGAAGAACAGAAGGAAGATTTTGAAAACTTTGAGATTAATCAGTCACCAACTAATATAATTCCGTTAGATTCATTCGATATCAAAGAAACATTTGAAAACTCTGGGATTGGGGAAGCTGTAATGACTGATCCAAACATTATACAAAAAGAAACATTTGAAAATTCTGGGCTTGGGGGAATTGATTTAAATCAGATAGATGAGTACGATCCTTCAAACGAAATCGATTTTGAGTCTGAATCTAATGGAGAAATACAAGGGCTTTTTACAACGATAGAAGAACAGAAGGAAGATTTTGAACCCTCTGGGCTTGGATCAATTACCTTCCCCAAATTTGGACCCTTATTTATCGACGACTTCTTTAATCTAGTTGATTTTGAATTAGAGCCTGCAGCAGCAATAGAATTAGATTCCCCAAAAGCTCCTCCTTTTGAAGCTGAAATCTCATTTGAGGACTCGTTAATCGGGTCGATGACGTTATCTAAATTTGAGCCCTTATTTATCGACGACTTCTTTAATGTAGTTGATTTCGAGCTTGAAGCCGAGGGTCCTATAACGTTAAACAATTTGATGATTGGTGAATTCGCTCATCTAGTTGATTTCGAGCTTGAAGCCGAGGGGTCTACAACATTAGACAGACTCTTTATTGATGATTTTGCTAATCTAGTTGATTTCGAGCTTGAAGCCGAGGGGCCTACAACATTAGACAGACTCTTTATCGACGACTTCTTTAATCTAGTTGATTTTGAATTAGAATCTTTGGGGGCAACAACTTTAAATGAAATTCAAATACCTAATGACTTCTTTAATGAAACAGATTTTGAATTAGAATCTATTGGATCAGTAGCTTTAAATGAACTACTGGGCAATAGTTTTTTCGCTAACGAAGTTAACTTCTACGACCAGTCGATTGGAGAAACTAGTACAAATTTATACAGTTTAGAAATTTAAAGTGTAATAAGATATATGGCTGGAGGATATATATTTGAAAAAGACCCAATAACTGCTAACGTTCAGGGCAACAAGGACAAGAGTCTCATAATAGACCCTAATTACGCATATCAAGTACCCTTTCAATTTAATAGTGATTGGGAAGATATAAAACTAGGGATGTTTGTAAGTTACGTAATAACTGGAAATGGGGTTGATGCGAATAGTAATGCAATTAATGGAAATTCAGGATTAAATACTCAACAAACTTACAGCGCTGGAGGTACATCTCTTGATACTTTTAATTATATAGGCATAATGAAAACGGGCTTGGCAAGTGATGACCCTTCTTTACCGCTTACGAGTGTTAATAGCGGATTTTTAGGAATGTCGGCAGATAAATTGTACCCTTATCTCACCTCCTCTGCAGTATACAACAAACTTTTTAACAGTGATGTTAACGCAAGCGTAAGCGCAGGTGATTCTAAATTTATGGCTACCCACGGAACAGAAGAGTTGGAATCGAAAACATTTACGGAAGGGCAAGGTAATTTTAATGTAGTTTCGCTAAAGTCAAGCGCAGTGAGTTCTACTAGTGACGGGTCTTCCGAAAGAGCTTTCCTGTTTTGTGATTACTGGGGAATGAGGTTTCAGGTACTTAACAAAGGTTTATCCAATCAACAAATAAGATTTACAGCATCTTGTAATGGAGATTCTGTATCCGACAATGATATTCGTTCTAATAATGCGATATCAGATCCGTCTATGAATGCACTAAAATTGTTAATGAATGGTATTAATGAATTTGCATTTACTGCAAGTAGTAATATGCATACAACAAGCACCCAAGGTTTTAAATGGAATGATGGCAACGGGAATGCCTATGCTCTTCCAGATTCGCTTTTCTTCTACAATGCTTTCCCAACTATTAGGCCAAGAATTCATGCTTGGGCGGTTAAGAAAATAAGTTAAAATAATAGGGCGCTAAATTGGAATTTAAACAATTAAGTCAAAAAGTAAGGTTTAAGGATCGTAAATTTAAATTTACCGAAAATCAAATAAACCTTCTAAAGCAGACTTTAGATATTAAAACTAAGTTAATGTTTTTGGCTGGACCAGCTGGCACAGCAAAAACTTATATGGCAGTATATTGCGCCCTTCAATCTATAATAGACTCAGGCCTCGAAAAAGACATACTGTACGTTAGAAGCATAGCTGAGAGCTCTCAAAGAAGCCTTGGGTCCCTGCCAGGATCTATAGATGAAAAATTCGGTGTGTTCGCTTCTCCTTTTTACGATAAGTTGGAAGAGATGTTAGAAATTCAAGACATAAGGCTTCTTAGAGAAAAGAAACAGTTTGAATGTATGCCAGTCAATTTCGTAAGAGGGGCTAATTGGAATGATAGAATTGTAATAGTGGACGAAGCTCAAAATTTTACACATGCAGAACTTTTAACAGTTTTAACTAGAATTGGAGAAAATTCCAAAATAATCATCTGCGGAGATATGATGCAAAGCGATATTAAGGTAAGTGGTTTTTCAAAAATATTTAAAGCATTTGATGATGAAGAATCAAAAAATAATGGAATACATTGTGTAAAGTTTACGAACAAGGATATAAAAAGAAGCGAAATACTCAAATTTATCGTAGCTAAACTAGAAGATAAAATTTAAAAAATTATTTTTAAACTTATAATAAACTATGATTAAATTTTGTTCAGAATGCGGCGCCAAAGTCGAATACAAATTCAGCCCACCTAAGTTTTGCTCAAGCTGTGGAAATCCCATGGGAGTAGCGAGCTTAAATGAGTCAAAGCCTTTAGATAGAAATGCTAGAGGAAGCAGAAAATCACAAGCTATAAACGATGACGAAACTGATGCCGAATTTGTGCCAGATATTTCTAAGTTAGAATATGAAATAGAAGATTATGGGGACAGCATGCAACAGACCATAGGATCCCTAGGAGGAAAGTCCCCACCCAAAAAAAGAAAAAATAATATAAAAAAATTAGACGACATATTGTAATGCATTCATTTGAAGAAAAGCTTAAAGAAATTGAAGCTGCTTTAGAGAGAAAACGTTGCAAGTGGCATCTAGACGCAGTTACATACATTGATTACGATGACATTAAACAAGTCATTATGGCGCACATTTATAAAAAATGGCATCTATGGGATCAGTCAAAACCTATAGAGCCGTGGCTTAGTAGGGTCGTATCTAATCAATTTAAAAATTTACTAAGAAACCATTATGGTAATTATGTAAACCCTTGCCCAGATCAACATCTAAGCGATCACGATCCATTGACATGTCCAATTTGTACGAAATGGCGTCAAAGTAAAAAGTCGGCTTATGATATAAAACTGGCAGTTACCATGGAAAATCATATTTACGAAATTCACGAAAAAAAAGATAACTTTTTAGATCTGGATTCTGCAACTAAAAGACTATCCGAAGAGATGAGGCCTCATTTAAGCATAAGACATTTTAATGCATTTAAAATGCTATTTATAAATAATTGCACCGAAGAAGAGGTCGCGAAGTATTTAGGCTTTAAAACAAATGAAAAAAAACGGTCTGCAGGCTATAAACAAATAAAAAATCTAAAAAAAATATTTCACGAAAAAGCTAAACAAATAATAAGCGAAAGGGATATAATATAATGAATTTAACAGACCAGCAAAAGGAATTGACCTTAAATATGTTCAATGATGATCCTAACATTATTAACATAACAAAAAAAGTTTTCGAAGACGATTCATTAGACGGCAGATCTAAAGAGGGCCGTGCTGTGAGTAAGTTCTTGGCAGAGAATGGTTTACGGGCACAAACTACAAAGCGCCCAAAGTCGGATAATGTAACCCTCTCAGAAGAACAAGTAGATAAGGTTCTAGAGATGGAAAGTGAAGGCTTCAATACATCACAAATCGCAGATGTACTTTTTAATAAACAAGTCAAAAGACTTAGTAATGAGTGGAGGGCTGTAAACGACATGCTGGGTCAAGAAAGAGAGGCTCCTTCGGAAGACACGGTGACCTACGCACCCCCACAAGCTGTTTCAAGAATAATCAAAAAAATTAATGATTCTACTGGATACGGTTTAGAAGAAAACAAAATGTCAAGGAATCAGCGTACTTGTTGCGACAAATTAAGAATTAATTTATCTAACTCAAGATTCGTTGCTATCGTTAATAACTACATAAACTTTAGAGACAAAGAACTCTTTGAGCAAGAATTTGTTAGGTTAACCTGGGATAAGCCAGACCTAACGCCAGACGAACTAAATCTTTACATGAACGTATGCAAGGAAATAATTAATCTAGAACTCATTACCTCTCATCTGCAGAAGCTAAACGATATGTTCGAGTCTGCAGATGATCAAGACGAGATGAGTATTAGATTGGCTGAAATTATCAAAGCTAAAAGCTCAGAGTATCATCAGTGTGAAACTCGCATAGAAAATCTAACAAAAAAACTTCAGGGTGATCGTGGAGCGCGTTTAGCAAATAAACAAAAAGAGAGTGCATCATTTTTATCTATTGTTCAACTATTTCAAGAAGAGGAAGAAAGAAAAAATATGGTTCGAATTGCTGAAATGCAAAAAGAAGTTATAAGGGAAGAGGCTCAGAGACTAGAGGGTATGGCTGCATGGAAAGCCCGAGTTCTCGGAATCGGTATTGAAGATGTCCTATAAATGCAAAGAATGCGGAGCTGAGTTCGAAACAGAAAAAGCTCTCCACGCGCACCTTAAGGCACATAAAATGTATGTGGCGGATTACTATGTAAAACACTACCCCAGGTTTAATAAGTTAAATGGAAACCCGTTGCCCTTCAAGAAAAAGGACGAATACTTTGCAAACGATTTTATCAATAGATCGCAACTTGTAAAGTGGTGCGAGTCTGCTCCAGATGAAGAAGTTAAGAACTACATTATTGAGTTGGGCAAAAAAAGAATTGAAAGAAAAAAATATAAGAACGCCCCCTTTCATTTAGAGCTTATCAAACGACAATTGCCAGACCTAGATGTTTATAAAAAACACTTCGGGACGTATACCAAAGCTTGTGAGGCTATGGGGGCAAAACCTATATTTTATAAGGGTATGCCAAAAGAATTTGACAATGATACGAATGTCGAAGTGTTGATAGATACCAGAGAACAACAACCACTGGAGTTCGACAAATCTTCAATTTTAAAGTTAGACTTTGGAGATTACACTTTAGGTGGAGATGATTTTACTAACACATTTGTAGATAGAAAAGGCGCTGGAGATTTCTTATCAACCTTTGGGGGACAAGTAGATAGATTTAGAAAAGAGATGCAGAGATGTGTTGAGCTAGATAGCTATATGTATATTGTTGTAGAAAAATCTCTTAAAGCAATAGAAAAAGAAGCTGTGTTTACAAAAGGAAGAAGGGCTCCGAAACTGGGATGGGTCTTCTCTAATTTAATTTCCGTTCAACACGAATTCGCTGGCAATTGTCAATTTGTTTTTACAGACAGCAGAAAACATAGCGAAGAAGTAATACCTAAACTACTTTCCTTGGGCAAAAAGTTATGGGACGTAGACGTACAATATTTTTTAGATAAGGAGGAAAGATGAGTTGGGATATAGGAAATCAAAAACGCTTAAATAAAGAGCCAGTCAATCAACAATTAATGGATCTTGAGGGTTACCTTGAGGATACAAAAGCAAAAATTTGGTTATATAAATTTATGAAGGAAAATGTAACCTTCACCACAGAACTACTTACTGGCATTGAGCTATTTCCGTTTCAACACATGGCGGTTAAAGCAATGATGGAGAACGATTACTTTTTAGGTATCTGGTCTCGTGGTATGTCTAAGTCTTTCTCTACTGGTATTTTTGCTTTGTTGGACGCTATGATGAATCAGGGTGTTCACATTGGAATCATATCAAAATCATTTAGGCAGTCTAAGATGATTTTCAGAAAGATAGAAGATATATCGCAAGACCCAAAAGCTGAGCTGTTTAGACAATGTATAGGTAAGGTAAGCAAGTCCAACGATGAATGGTCTATGCAGATCGGCAAGAGTCGTATCACCGCCTTACCGCTTGGTGATGGAGAAAAACTCCGTGGTTTTCGTTTTCAACGAATTATTGTTGACGAACTTCTGCTTATGCCAGAAAAAGTTTTGAATGAAGTCATTATGCCCTTCCTAGCTGTCGTAGAGAACCCAACGGAGAGGCAGAAAATTAAAGATGCGGAAGATGCTATGATCGGGGCAGGAAAGATGACAGAAGAAGAAAGAACTGAATGGCCATCTAATAAAATGATTGGGCTGTCTTCGGCATCCTATAAGTTCGAGTATCTCTATAAAATGTATCAGGCCTATGAAAATATGATTTTTAATCCTGGGGCAAAAAATCAAGGTAGAAGATGTATTATGCAGTTTAGTTACGATTGTGCGCCCAAAGCCTTGTATGATGAAAACTTAATATCTCAAGCAAAGGGGACGATGAGTCAGTCGCAAATTGATAGAGAGTTTAACGCGCAGTTTACTGACGATAGCGCTGGTTATTTCAAGATTAGTAAAATGGCAGACTGCACAATTGAAGACGGAGAATCACCTTCTATAGAAGTTGCTGGAGAAGAGGGTGCTGAATATATTTTAGCTTTTGACCCCTCTTGGTCTGAATCTGAAGCTTCTGATGATTTTGCTATACAGGTTATAAAGTTGTTACCAGAAGAGAAAAAAGGAGTGCTAGTGCATAGCTACGCTTTGCCAGGAACAAATCTTAAAAAACATATAACTTACTTTAAGTACATATTAGATCATTTTAATATTATTATGATTGTAGGAGACTACAATGGTGGGGTTCAGTTTATGAACTCTTGCAACGAAAGCGATTTATTTAAAAAGGATAAATTAGAAATAGGCATGTTTGAAGCCGATTTTAACAACCCGCACGATTATGTTAAGGACTTGAAAGAGGCTAGAAGAAAATATAATGTCCAAAGTAAAGTTATATGTCACTTAAGAAAACCTTTATCGGTATGGATAAGAAATGCAAACGAAATGCTGCAGACCGCTTTTGATAGAAAGAAATTATATTTTGCAGCGACGGCAATGGATGATAACTATTCCGAGCAAAAAGCTAAAAGAATACCAATTAAGGATTTGAAGTTCTCAAAATATGAGGACGAAAAAAATGTAGGAGCTAAAATGATCGATTTTATTGAGCATCAAAAAGATATGATTGACTTAACAAAAGCTGAATGTGCACTCATACAAGTTTCTAGTTCGGCTGGAGGAACTCAAAGTTTTGATTTGCCGCCTAATTTAAAAAGACAGAAGGGTGTAGACAAGGCCAGAAAAGACTCTTATTCTGCATTGATACTAGGTAATTGGGGAATGAATATATATTACGATATGATGAATGCCCCGCAAGAATCTCAAGCTGGGTTTGAGCCCATGTTTATTTAAAAAAGTTCATAAAGTCACTTTTAAAAGTGTAATTAACTTTATAATAAGTTATGGCAAAAAGAAAATATAATAAAAAGTCTAATTATTGGAATAAATTCAATAAAATTTCGCCTCAAGTGTCAGTAGCGCAGGAAAGTGTAGAGCCAGCAACAATGGGAGAATCTTATCATGTTTCTCATGGATCGTATAATAGGTCTGGTTCTTTAAGTGGATTGTCTTCCTCAAATACTTCGTCTCGAATTAATAGATCATCTG
>Ga0181410_1001160_pt1 | contig 11238 bp, 25 predicted proteins | sample 33SPOviralmetaG_FD_130112 | JGI IMG/M metagenome (GOLD analysis project Ga0181410, IMG submission 130112) | Marine viral communities from the oligotrophic San Pedro Time Series (SPOT) site, San Pedro Channel, CA, USA - 33 SPOT_SRF_2012-06-20 | ecosystem: Environmental > Aquatic > Marine > Strait... | reverse complement strand
GTGTGTATGTATGTGGTGTTACCTTTGTTTGTATTACTCCCCTCCTGTACACCTTTATCTTCAAAGAAGCGTGTATATACAAAATGTTCTTTGGTTGTGGGGTTAAGTATAAGTATTACCCTATTAGGCTTACCTTGTTGTCTTACGGATAGATCAATGGTGTCAAACTTTTGTTCGTCTGTTAGTTCCTCTGCTTCATCTACTACCCACGTAGTAATACCTGTAAGTGATTTAAGGTTTGCAGTTTGATCTCCTGAGCTTGTCTTAATACCTCTAAAGATTATCTTACTACCTGACTTCTTATTTATTATCTCGTCCTTTGTTACGTGGAAGTCTGATATGCATTTCATCATTTCCAACTTCTCTATAAATTCAGGTATGATAGATATGCGTGCAGATGTTAATGTGTATCGTGTAAATAGTATTGTATGCCCTTGTTCATAAGTAAGTACAACAAGTAAAGCATTAATTGAAAAAGATTTACCTGAACCCCTACCACCTGTTACGACAAAGTATCTGCTATCGTCTGATGATATGGGTAGGTATTTCTTATGTATATTAATCGACAAACTTAATTAAATCCTTAAAGTTAATGTTTAACCCCTCTGATGAGTTTATATCTACGCTTTCTTTTGGCTTACCATATCGGTAACTTAGATAAAGTTGTATTGCTCTCATATCTCCTTTAGCTACGAGCTTACCTAATTGTGATAATGCTTCGTTACTATCTATGATCGCATCTAAGCGTTCTACTAATTTTGATTCGTCTGCTTTAGGTTTTCTACCTGCGCCTTGTCTTGATCCTCCATGCATCTTGAAAAAAGTTGATTATTCAAGTATATAACGTATTTATTTTGAATTTTGTTAGATACCACAATATCCTGAATCGCACTCGTTAAAGTCATCATCAAATAATTCTGTTTGTTTAAAGCTATCTCTTATTTGACTATATGTAACCCCATTCTTAAAGGTTCTTACATTATATCCTGTGTCTTGCTCTGCTTCTATAAACCAATTATATTTTTCAGGATGCTTTTCACTCATCAGTTTTAGTAGCACTTCGTTTCTATGAAAGCACCCTATACAATTATTCATATAAGCAAATCGCACAGGTTTATCTATCCAATACTTTTCTACTTGGTCTTTATATATATTATCTTTTATTAATGGGAACACAGGTTTTTGCCATCCTACATCTGCCCATTTGTTTCTCGTTCCTCTTTTGCCTACTATTGCTTTGTAAGTAGACAAACCATCATCGTTGAGTTTAGACAGCATTGTTTTAGCTCTGCTATGTTCGTTTGCTCTATACCCTATTCGTGTTTTTATTGGTTTTCCTATCTCGCTTCGCCACCATTCAAATATAGGTTTTAGCTTCATCTCAGTAGTGCAAAATCTTTGAGTTACATTGGGTAAGTATTTTTTATCCCCACGTATTATAATATTGTCAAATGAATTTCCTGTTACCCATGTGATTTTTCTACCTATGTATTGCTCTAAGTCAAGCATAGTATAGATTATAGTGTCATCTTCTGCTGTGGCTATAAAGGGTGCTTGTATTCTGTCCTCTACTTCTTGTCTTAGTTTATTATCAGGAAACGTACATCTTTTATCTTCTATTCGCACCAATGCGAACACATCATAGTCAGCAGGATAGTTAGCTGCAATGTAACTTGATGTCTTACCCCCTGATAAACTATTTACTGTTTTCATTCTTTAATTTCTGCACTTCCTTAGATAATTGGCTAACCATTAAATAGAGTTTTGTAGTAGCTCTTTCTATCTGCTCAATCTTTTGAGCTTGTGTCCATTTTTTATTTTTCATTTCGTCTTTCGTCAAACTGTTTACATTCATCGCATTGTTTATCGCATCCTGTGTAGCAAAACAAACTGTCTAAGCACGTCCATTCATTTTCCTCTTGCTCCATCATCGTGACCTTTTAGATATCCTATAAAGTAAGTAAATGCTGATAAAATTAGTGTTGCTAATAATCCTGATAAACTCATAGTCTTTTGCTTTTAAGTTCTGTTGTGTTGTTTTGTTTAATCGCTTCTATCATTCTATCACAATATACAATAAACTTTTTACATTCGGTTGTTGCTTTCCAATCCTCGTAGTATCTTATCATTTTTATCATGCCATTGATGTTGAGCCTACATTATATATCGTAGCTTGTTGGTTACGTGGTTTAATACCAAACCCTACTATCATAGCTTCTAAGCGTATTTTTACATCGTTTCTATGGTGTTCAGGTACTTGGTCTACTAAGCTGTACAAAGGGTTATCTATTCGCTTTGTAATCGTTTCTATTGGTTCGTCATCAATAGTGCCTGTAAGTGATGGATCAATAGCACGATATATGTTAAACACCTTGTTATAATCTTCTCTAAATGCAATGTCTTGTTTATATAGACATGAGAACCTATTTAAGTGATGCAGTACTGTTGCGTGGTTTTGTTTAAACAATTTAGATATGTGTGCTTTTACACATTGCTTCTCTCTCATAATCTTATAGGCTATCATTCTGCCCCTTATAACACTATGCTTTCGTGAGTTTTCGTTTATGTCTATCTCTAAGTGTTTTTTGATTATCACTTCTAATCGTTTCTTAATGTTTTTTGTGTATGTCATGTTAAAATAATTCTGTTTGTTCTGTGTTTTCTTTTCTCACTATTCCAATAGCGATGTCAAGTATTGTTTTTCCTGCTTCATAGTCCACAAGATTTCTTGCTATTTTATACAATAATTGCTTACCCTTATACTTTCTGAAATCATAATCATGAAATTCACTCAAAACTTTTACAAGATTTTTAGTTCTACTAAGATCAGGGTTTTTTCTACCACTTAAATTATTAGGCAAAATAAAATTACTCCAATATAAATGCCTATGTCTTTTTTGAGCAGCTATTAAAGGTTCGTAAAAAGGTATAACATTTTCAACCACATACTTACCATCGAAATAATGTTGTAAAAAAATTATCTCTTCATATAAACGCATATCAGGATATTTCATTTTACGCTTTGTTTTCATAGATGTATTAAATCTCGAATGTGTTGGACAAGGTGGAGAACTCCATATAAAATCAAACTCTTTGTAATGTTCTAATAGATATTGATGAGCATCTGCTACTATAACTTTGTCTTTAGGAAAACGCTCTTGGTATAATCTCGCAAGTTCCTCATCCCATTCAACAGCAGTTATGTCGTGTTCATCGCCCCATAGGTATCTATTACCACCAAGACAAGCGTATAAGTTTAGTATTTTCATAGCGTACCTGTTAAACAATAATTATCTATATCTGCGCCATGTACAAAAAATGTTTCAAAGACTTCTATGGCTTCATGTGTCTTTCTTTTGCCATCGTTATAAAATTCCTCTGAGCAATCCCATATAGCAAGGTCTAAAGTTCCTTTGTCTATTACTGCAAATGTAAAGTCTTTGTAGTCAATACCAAACAACTCACAGTAAATGTAAACCTGTATATCATATCCGTACTTCTTTGCTGAGTATGGAAAGCCTTTAATGTCAGTAGTAGTTTTGATGTCGCATATTCTACCTTTACCTAATATGTCTGCCTTACCTCTAAATGGATAACCACCTATCATACCACACGCAGGTACTTCAAACTCGCTGTTATCTAATAGTCTTAATGCGTGTTCGTTTCTAAGGAACGCATCAGCAATTCTTTCTGCATCTCGTTTCTCCTTAGTGGTATATACAACACCATGCTCTGATAGTGCCTCTTTGTATTTCTTAGTGTTCTTGCTTTGTACATCAACATATATCTGATCCTCAAACTTCTGTGGTTCTAAGATAGCCCAATGTGCTAAAGTTCCATCTCGTAACGCTTGACTTGATCCTGAACCATATTGAGTTACATACTTATATTTCTTTGGGCTTTGTTTTAATAGTTTGATTGATGACGATGACAAGGCTGCCTTTGCCATGTACCCATAATAAAACTCATCATCTATTAACTTTTCTAATAGGTCATCTTTCTTAAAGACTTCCCCATCTAATAATTTTATATCTTTCATCTTTGATCTGCTTCAAAACAAGTTCCACTACAATACAATTCGTTATCTTCTATGGGTGTGCCACACATTGAGCATTGCTCACTATCTTCGTTGTAATATAACCACTTGCTATAATCCATAATTTTTTGACTTTGATAATTTATTTAATTCGTCCTCTACTCGTCTTGCTCTTACAATGGCTCTATCTTTACTTGCTGTACACTCACTTACTATTTTGTTATGCGCCCATCTGTTTGTATGTAACTCATTAACGTAAAATGTAATCTCTGATAATGCTTTTGCCATTTGTTGCAACTTAGGTGTGTCTTGCTTTTTAATAGCCTCTAAGACTAACTCACTTAATAAACCTATGTTGTTGTAATACTCTATGTCTTTTAGATTAGTGATCCTATCTATCATAGCCCTAAAAACTTTTTGGCTTTTGACCACCACACATTTTGTGTGTAGTACAGATTAAACTCTGTTTGTGTCATCACTTCTATTCGGTTGCCTTTATTGACAATATATAATCCTGTGGGTGTTACTTTGAAAACCATGCTAATAGAACGTAAGTGATTAGTAAAATATCTAAAGCAGCTACCCAAAAGCATAGCGTGATAGCAATAACGTACATAGTACCCTCAATGCTATTTAAGTAATTTATAAATTTTCTCATATAATCGTTTTAATGTTATACAAATATAATAAAAAAATGTTAATAAACAAATTTCTATTTACTTTTCCCTGTACTGAACCGCACACACAGCAAGTCTTTGATCTGTATTAGGGTACTCTTTAATCATTGTAGGATTACCCATACAACGAGACATAAAGTCTTTTCTACTCTCTCTTGGATTTGGTGTTGGTAATGGCATAATTAACTATTTAAAATTTCTATACATAATTCGTGAGGTATCTTACTTCTGTTGTAATTACCTTTCAATCCCTGCGTTCCTGTCCTGCTTCCTCTTGGTGCAGATTCGTGATGGCAGTCTTTGTTACCATTAAAACATTCAGGTCTTGGATTCCATCCATCACAGTTAAGTAAGCTATAAAGATTGTTAGTCCATATATCAGTTGGTTTTGCTCGTGTATCGCCATAAGTACAATACCATACTGTCGTGCGTGGCAAACCCATCATAAACTTTTGTTTTCTTAATAACCCTCTTGGATTTTCTATATACCACTTTTTAGGTTTTAACTGTTGTATAATAGATAAAGTCTTTTGCACCATTCTATCACTCTTAATAGCAAAGTCAGATAATGGTTTATTGTGTGGTCTGTGATGAGATATAGCTGCTATGCTATAAGTCGTACAAGGGGGCGATGCCCATATAATATCAGGTGTGAATGGTACTTTGTTTATGTCAAACTCTAAAATATCTACTGCATAGTCTATACCCTCAAACTCGTTTATATCACTACTAAACACATTGTAGCCCAAAGATTCCGCTGCTTTGCCTACTGATCTACTACCTGCAAACAATTCTAAGACATTCATATATTTAAGTGCATTATTGTATTAATCTTGTTTATCGTTTCCTCCTTATCTACAATGTCATCGCCATCGTAGTAAACATAAAGATAAGGGGCATACATACGTGCGTAGTTTTCGTTCTTTTCTTTGTGGTTTGCTTTCGCTTTGTTTTGATATACTGAGCTCATCATTTTATAACTGATGGGCTTTATTTGTATGCCTAACATTATATAACCATCTTTTACTATTTCAGCATCTATGCAATACTTATGATCTTTCTCAAAGTCTGTTTTTATTATTTCGGTGTTTGGGAAAGCATCCTGTAACTCCTGCATTACTAATTGTTCTCTTTGGTATCCGTTCCATGTTTGACCAATGACACGATAAAAAACATATTGCTTTACCTCGTCCTCGTCTAAGTATTGATGCTTTAGGTTTATACGTTGTGTAACGTAGCTTAGTTGCTTATAACCTACTGTACATCTGTACCAATGCTCCCACCCCTTGTGTGTCTTGTCCTCGCTAAACTGATGGAAGTCTGCTATTACAGCCATACATTGACCTACATACTTAGTCTGAAAAAAATGATTGACCGATTGGTCTTTGTTTAACTTCCTGTATAATTCGTTCCTTAAAGGTTGTTTATAGAAGTGAGCCATATATTTTGTTTATTTGAGCTATCCATTCTTTTATGCGCTTTGGCGAACACGTGCAAGGTTCGTGATACTTATGTGCGTACAGGTCAGCGTGTAGTCTGCATATTAGCTTAAAATGATCCTTAGAAAGTGTTGTGTTTGCAACCTCTAAATAAGAAGCCCAATCATCTCTTTGCTCTTTGGTCATTTGTCCTTTTGGCATATTATAATTGTATATCGTTCCAATCGTCCCTACGCTTATCACAACCGCAGTCTTTACCCATAAGTTTGGATATCTTCTTAACTATATAACGTATTCCTGTGTATTTTGTGATGTAATACACTAAATCCCCTAATCCCATTGCGTTTCTAATTTAATTGTTTTAAATATATTTTTAATTTTTCTGTAAGTATTATGGTATTTTTCTTTTTTTCTTCTACACAGCTCAGTTATATTAAAATCAGAATCAATGTATAATTCTATGAGGGTTTTTTCCTCACATCTTAATCTTTCAATACTATCTTTTATGTCTATAAAATTAATTTTATTTGATATATAATTATCACTTGTAAGACTATCTACTAATATACTTGTTGTTATGTTAGCTTTGTAATCAGGTGTTAGATATAAATTATAAAAGTCTTTATCGTAAAACTTAATAGTATCGTCAATGCGTATTGTGTTTTTTTTTCTACGCAAAAAATCTATAATAGTATTGTACATTATTTTTTTAAAAAATCCTATGTGTATATCATCTTGAAAATATACAGGGCTTTTTAGAAATTTAATATAAGAATCTTGCAATAAATCCTCTCTGTCTTGTTTAGATAAAAAATTACCTTGACAAAAATCATTAATCAATTTATGCCACAAATTTTCCTTTAAAATTAATTCATTTGCTATGTGACTTAATCCCATTCTATATTATCTTTAATTAATTGCTTAACTCTTTTGTGTGTAAAGTACAAAGAATAATAAGTTATGTTTGTCTTTCGTGATAGTTCTGCAATAGATGTCCCACTACTTATAATTTCAAATACTGTACGATCATACCAAAATGTTTTGTCTAAAAGACTATCCATTTGTTGCATAGCATTACACACATCGCCTTTAGTTAAACCCTCGTTTTCATCAATATAATCAGCAAGGTTATCAATGTTAGTTTTTATGATGTTCTTTTCCTTTCTATGCAAATCAATATACAAAGACCTCAATGTCCTGTATATGAAAATATGGTTTATATCATCTCCATAAGATATATCAACACCCTTTGTAATATAGGTGTGAATCCTTATATACATCTCCTGTACAATATCCTCTGCTATGGATTCTTTGCAGCCAAACGATAATACGATTCTATGCCAATCATCGTGTTTCTCTGCTATTTTTTCAAGTGTTGTTTTCAAAATGGTAAATTTGCCTGTTCTTTGGTGTTGTAAGTTACTAAATTTTTCCCATCTATTTCAAACCCTACGTTATTTAATACACTTCTAAACTTTAATGGATCGTCTATCGGTGTGGGTTTGTACCCTAATTCTTGATTCTTAACCTTAGCAGTGTAAAGGTTTGAGTACATCCAATCCTCTGTGTGATAAATGTACCTGTGTATCACAAGGAAGTCATCAGCACGGTTCATAGACATCCCCCCCATTTCGCTATCTGATGCCATAGGTGGGATAGGATGACCTGCGTAGTGATGTCCTTGTGTGTGTTTTTTCCTTAACGCTTCTGTAACTGCGTGTACACATATCCACGTAGTAATGTTGTGCTGTTTACAAAAGATGCGTATATCAGTTAAACTTTCGTAGCTGTACTCATAGCTGTTTGAGTTCTTACCTATGTCCTTTTTTAAGCTGTTAAGTGGATCAATCATAAAGCCCTGATAATCCCACGCTTTTTTAATAGCGGTTGCAAGTTCTAAAAGGTCTTTGTAGGTGTATGCTTTTTCAGGATCAACAAACTTAAAATGATTATACACCCATTCATATTGTTTTTCAAAGTCCTCTTTTTCAATTTTGTTTATTGGTTTGCCCTCTGCAAATTCAATGATCTTACGAATAAGTGCGTAGGGTTCGTTCTCGCTTGAAAATACAAGCCATCTTACATTGTGCTTTAGTGAGTATAAAAACATCAAGTAAATTACAAGGTGTGTTTTGCCTGTGTTTGCGTGTCCTAAGACAAAGTTCATATTACCATGCACAAATCTAAAGTGATTATCTAATCTCTCTACTCCTAATCGTAAACCCTCGTTTACTTTCCCTGCACGTATGTCTTTAAGTTTTTTTAAATGTTTATCGAAGTTTATTAGCATTTGGTAAAGTTATATAAAAAAGGGGGTAATTAAACCCCCCTTATAATTAAAATGGTAAATCTGCTCTATCAGGGGCTTGTTGCGATGTGCTTACGCCCTCTGTTGCTGTGTCTATCTTCCACCCTTGTATGGTGTTAAATATTACTGTATTGCCTTGTGGGTTAGTCCACTCACGACCTCTAAGGTTGTATTGTACTTCCACGTCTTGACCCTCGTTGTAGTTGTTTAATAGATCGCAATTCTTTTGCGTAAAGTCAATACTCAATACTTGTGGGTAATCGCCCCCTGTGTTAAGTACTAATTTTCTAAATTTAAAGTCTCCTTTAGTTTCTACTGTTCCTACGTTTTTGATAGTTCCTTTAATGCTACCCATTGTTTACAAAATTTATTAATAGTTGTGCATCCGCTATTACTGTTTGAATATCTGCGTTTGGACGAGATGCGTGAAAGTCCGCAGCAGCTTTTACCATACTTTGACGAACAATTATTTGCTCTCTGTTACCACTTGGTGCGGTTGGCATGGGTTTGTTATATACAAGTTTAGCTGTGTTGTATTGTTGGTTCGTTATCTCAAACTCAATATCATCGCCTACTTGTTTCTTAAATTCGCCTTTGGCAAGGAATTGGAAATTCTGACCATTTGCGAGATACACCTGATACTTATTAAAAGTACCTGATGCGTTTGTGTATGTACCTTTCGGTTCTATTTGTGTTATTTTACTCTGCATAATATAATTCTAATTGTTTTTCTAAAATTTCTAAATGAGCTTCTAATTCTTCTATTCTATTGCTCATACTTTCTATACGTGCCTTGTTATACTCCCTCATGCGTTCCACTATGTAAATTGTACCTTTTGATTTCCTCTTTTATAAACGCATCTTGCACATCGTACAAGTTAGACAGGGTTTGTGCTGACATCGTTAATTCGCTTTGATTAGCGAGTATATAATTTACAGCGTAGAGTATTGCATCTTGTTGCTGTGTATTTAGTTTGAAATTCATAATTAAGTTTTAATGTTGGTACAAATATATAAATTATTTTTAAATAAAAAAAAAGGGATGTAAAGCACACCCCCTTTCTCGACATAACATTAAAACGCTGCTCAAAGACTGAACACAACAAATGTACTATTTCATTTTCTTTTTGACAAGTGCTGTGTATTTAGTTATTAACGCTTCTAAATCATTGTTTGAGTATTTAGTAATCTGTATTGCTTTAGCGTGTAAATCCTCTGCTGTACCTTTTCCGTAGTCTTTATCTAACCTTACACCAAACTTATGCTGTTCGCCATATTTATACACATTACAGGACACGCATTGCACTTGGCAGTTTGTTTCGTCCCATCTCGTTCCGTAATGCTTCCTGCTTTGAAAGTGTCCGTTTTGTAATCGCTTGTAATGGTCTTTCTTACCACAGGTGTAGCACTCAGTAATGCCCTGAGCATTAGCGTTTCTAAGTCGTATGTACTGACTAAAGATATTATCTAAACGCTTTACAATGTTTTTACGTGATACCTTTTTAGGCATTACACCACAGCGTTATCTAAGATTTGTATGATGTGTCGTATCTCAGACTTCTCAAACTTACCCCTTATTTCAGAGTTGTAGGTTTTAAAAGTTAGATCGTACATATCTTTCTCAGTATCGCCTTTAGCCTCTTTTTTACCTAAGTAATCTATTTTTAAATCAAATTTCATAATTTGTATATATATGTGTTCCCAAAATTAAAAATTTTTTTTATTTTATAATATATATAATATATAATATATATACTAATATATAAAATATATATATAAATATATAATAATATATATAATAATATAATATATACTAATATATAATATATATACTACTTATTAATTTTTTTAAATTTTTCAAAACCTCTGCTACCAAAGTATGCTACGTAGATTGTAACCAACAGAGTTTTAAGTAACTCTATCCACGCTTCATCTATCTTAAAAGATATCTCTAAACTATCAAGAACAATGTATATCGTAGTTGCAAGGGTTAAATATATAAGCGTTATCGGTCTAACATTCTTACTTAACCAACTATCACTCTGCATATCACTATCCCAACGCTTACTGACTTCCTGAATCTCCATAGAATCAATTTCAAGTAGTTTTAACGCAGTTTCTTTATCCTGTGGTGTCAATGTATTATCTTTTGCTATAAGTCGCTTAAAGATGCCTAAAACACCATTATCGGGCAATACATCGCCCATGCCATCGCCAAGCGTTGAACCTACTGATGTTAAGAACCTACCTACTTTTGTGTCTTTAAATTTCTTTTTACTCATACTTTCTAAACTGTAATTGTACCACAAATAGGTATATATTCAACTCTGAAAATTGGTACATCTTTGTAGGTGGATAATAAGAAACACCTGCTATAAACGATGTTGGGAATAATAATATAACCGCATAACTACGCATAAGTCCATATTACATTTTTGGATTTATCAGGATCAATGTCTGCATGGATAAACGTATTACCAATACCTATGCGATTAAATCCTACATCTAAAAGACAATTCATAAGGTCAAATCTATCTACTGAATTATTGCACGCAATATCTACTGCCAAGCCTTTTATATGGCTACTATGTTCAGTTCCCCCTACTTCTTTGTTGTGTGCTTCTGTGCGATAACCTGAATTGATAGTGATAGGTTTGTCAAACTTGTCTCTTACTTGGTCTAACATCTCTAATATCTTAGAATCCATTAATTGACCGCTACCCTGTACATCAGGGCTATCAAATTCGTAGTAGTTAAAGTATTTCATAATCTGTCTAT
>Ga0181410_1001159_pt1 | contig 11247 bp, 10 predicted proteins | sample 33SPOviralmetaG_FD_130112 | JGI IMG/M metagenome (GOLD analysis project Ga0181410, IMG submission 130112) | Marine viral communities from the oligotrophic San Pedro Time Series (SPOT) site, San Pedro Channel, CA, USA - 33 SPOT_SRF_2012-06-20 | ecosystem: Environmental > Aquatic > Marine > Strait... | reverse complement strand
TGTAGTGTAGATATTGCAAAATCCGGTGTGTTTGGAGTTGTTCCATTTAAGCTTGTTGCGCTTGCTTGTCCTGATATTAATTTGTCTAGTAATCCCATAATTGTTGTTTTATTATAAATATTATATTATTGTACTTCGTATAAACCTAAAGGAGCCATTTCAGGTGTTTTCTTAACTAATTGTGCTAATAGTTTATTAGTTTCATTCATATCTGTACCGCCTCCTCCTAAATTAGTACCAGCTACTAAAGTGTCTTGATTATTTAATGCAATTGAACCTTTGGGGGTAGAAACAATACGATCCCCATAACCTGGAGGGATGATACCATCATCCATAGTTTTTGCTTGAGAACTAGCCGAAGACATAGCTGCTACTACTCCTGCTATACCTGCTGCTATAGCTATTGCTCCAATACCTAAAGTTGCTGCTGATGCTGCTGTTACTGCTGCTATTGCTCCTGAAATTAATGCAGGTAATTGCATAGCAGCTGCTATACCCGCTCTAATTAAACCTGGAACTAGTGATGCTGATACTGCGATACCTGCTGCTGTTAATGCCGCTGCTATACCAGCAGTTACTGGTCCCATGTTTGCTAAGGTTTCTTGTAATGATATTGTTGGATCTATTATAGCATTAATAATTTCACTTATACCATTAAACGCCTCTAAAATTGGAGTTATTAAAAAAGAAACCATTTCTAAAGCTGGTACAAGTATGTCCATTATTGGACTAACTATTTGCATTATAGGTGTTACTAACTGAACAAAAACGTCTTTAATTTTTTGCATTATAGCCTGAAATTTTTCAGCTTGACTATTTTGTTCTCTTAATCCTTCAATGCCATCTTTTTCTATTTCAGCTGTTGCCTGAGCTAGACCTACTTCTTTAATTCTTTTTTGTAATAATTTTTCTTGTTCCTTTGCTTGGTCCCCAGTAGCACCTGCTAATTGTTCTTGAACAAATAAAGTTTCTGCTAAACTGTCTCTATTCATACCAACAGATTTAGCTAACGCATCTTGTTGGATTCTATTCATTTCAGAAAAATCTGCAGATGAACCTATTTGATCAGATATTTCTTTGGCTACTGTAGCTAAGTCATTATTTAATGCTGCTTGTCTAGCTTTTTCTAAGTTAATATTTTTACCTAATAATAATTCAGCTTGTAATTCATTTTCAATAGATGATTCAAAATCAAGTAGACTATCTGCTATATCTTCAACTTTAGACATTTCCATACCTAAAGCTTTTGCAGTTGCTACAGCCTTACCTATTAATTTAGGATTTTTTCCGAATGATAATGTTGTAGCAGCTGATACTTTGCCTATATCTTTTAATAGTGATTTTTCATTTAATAAAACACCATTTTGCATTGCTGACATTTTAGCTTGAGCCATAAACTCACCTGTAATGTCATTCATAGATTTGCCTGTAGCTAATGAAATATTATTAATATCTATTAATTCTTCATTAGTAAATCCTGCCATGTCTCGCATTTCAGTAAATGCAATAGCATTTTCACCTGCTAAAACAACACTAGTTCCTAGAGCATTGTTTATAGCCATTTGGGACTCTTGTATCCCTTTAGTAGTGACAAAAATATTACCAGATTCATTAGCCTGTTTTGTAAATTCTTTTCGAGTTGCTAGAGCTTCATTATAGCTCATATTTAGATTTTTAGCTAAATCACCTGCTCCGGCATCTACTGCTAAAATAGCATCTACAAGTTGATCAGCTAAGAATTTAGCTATTGCTAATGGGTCTTTAAGGTTTTTGATTATAGATTTACCTAATGAAGCAAAACCAGCCTTTAAAACCTTTAATTTTCCTCCAAACCCTACTGTTTCTTTTCCTCCATTAGAAACTTCTTCTGCTACCCTTCGCATTTCCTCCTTAGCTTCATCAATCCCTAATTGGTCAACTAAACCTCCTAAACCTAATTTATCTAAAGCTTTTTTAACTCCACCAATTAAAGCACCCCCAAGACCTAAAGCCTTATTAATTTTTTCTTCTTCTGATAATCTTTCTTTTGCAGCAATTAAAAGATTTCTATATAAACCATCGTTTCCAGTTAATACTCCGTTTATTTCTGTTAAAGCTTGTTCTTCTTCTTTTGTTAAACCTACTGTATTTTTTTTATTAGTTAATACATCTTTAGTAGTAACTAAATTAGCTCGTTCTGCTTTAATTTTTTCTTTAATTCCGGTAAGTTGTTTTTTATTTAACTTATTTATTCCGTCTTGATCATTTTTAAGTTTTTGAGCTAAACCAGATAAACTATTAAATGATTTTTTAGATTCACTTAATCCTTTACTCCCTTTTGAAATTTCATCAACAACAGTCTTAAAAGCAGAAGAAATGCTTCCTATATCACTTTGAATGTCTTTTAGTTCGGCTTTTAGTCCCTTTAAAGCTTGTTCTGCTTCGTTAATTTCATTAACATTAAATATTTTAAGGGGTTTACCACCTAATTTTGCAGTTAGCTTTTGAATTTCGTCATTAAGCTTTTTTATATCGTCTTTAGCAGCCATTAGTATAAGTGGGTTTTATTATAAATATGGTTATTTATAACTTGTTTTACCTTTATATGCTTTTGATTCTTGAGCAAAGGCGGGGGTGTTTACTTTACCTCCAGCATCAACCATATTTTTTGTTCCTTTACCCCCGCTTTTTGCTTTATCATATTCATCCTTTTCATTTTTATAGAATTTATCTATTTCAGAAAATGTGTATTTGCGAAGCCATATAGGCATATTATAAACAGAATTATAGTCATATCCCCCTTTACCATGAAATAAAATTTGGTGGATTTGAGAAAAAAGTGATTTTCTAAAAATTGGGGCTATATTAATAGTCAGGCCAAAAAAAGTTGAGCCCAATGGGCACTACGACCTCCTCACCGCTTTCAAGAACATAATCTAAATTAATATCGGGCTGTGTATTTTTTATGTGTTCTCTAAAAGCCCTGGAGTCTCTAGCTAAGAAATAGTTATCAACAAAATCTCTAATATCTTTTTTTTCATCTTTTCCATCTACTGACAATATCATATGTTTTAATCTGGTAGATAATTCAGGTGAAGCATCTTTATTTATTTTTTTTAATCCTGCTACTTCTCTATTTATTTGTTTCTCATCTTTACCTGTAATAAGCTTATATGTAAGAATTGTATCAGTTGAAGGTAAGGTATATGAAAATTCATTTTTACCTGCTTCAAATTCGTTTTCATCAAACTCTTTATTTTCTAAAGTAGAACAATCTATAGTATAAGATTCACCTTTAACAGTAATTTCATAGTCCTTACCATATCCTAATACTCTAGCTGCTATTAATAATGCATTTTTATCTCCTACAATTAAATCATCGATGTTAATTTTTTTATCTACAATTAAAGAACTAAGTAACTTATCTAATACAGTACCTTTTTGAATAAATGATTGATTAGAAAGAATATCTTCTTCTCTAGCTGTCATATATTTCATTTCTACTTTACCACTAGATAGTGGATTGTCTTTTGGATAAATTAAGCCTTTTGATGGCAGTTCTACCTCTTCGGTTGGGAATTTAAATTCGCTCATATACTTTATTTAATTAATAACGTTTATTATACATATACAATATAAAAAAAAGCTTGGCGTAAGCCAAGCAATTTTTAAAAAAAGGAGGGGTAATTTCTTTTTTAGAAGTTTAGTATACAGTAATCTGGTTGTACTGTTAATTGTAATTCTACAGCAGCACTTTCATTGTCCCAACTATAATCACCGAAGTTAGCTTCTGTAATCATAGCACCTTTGATAATCCATTCAGATACAATATCACCTACAGGTCCTAATACGTTCATAGTTAAATCTTTCTTATAGAAATCACTATATCCATCTCTACCTGTTACTGATTCATGATGTAATCTAACCCATTCCATACATGCTTGCGCACCTGATGGTGTAATTGGATCAAATAACGTCATTTGAATTGTATTCCAAAGTGTTTTACCTTTAACGTATCTTGCAACGTTAATATGGTTTAATTGAACTGTACCTTGGGTTAATGAAACAGCTCCCATACCTTTTATTTGGTATGAAGGAATCCCGTCAACATATAGGATAAACCTATTTTGTTGCTTTGGTTCAAATGCTGTATAAAATATTTCGTTCGGGTCTAATACTGCCATTGTTGTTTATTTTATTATAAATATTCTATTCTTTTGTTTTTATTCAGGAAATGTTGCTCCAGTTGGTAAAACGTTGAAATCTAGAATTACAAATTCCGCTGTTTTAGTTGGTTGTAAGTAAATTTGGCCTACTAGCTCATTTCTATCGATTACGTCTGGTGTATTATTGGAAGCATCCATTACTACTTTAAACGCATATAATCCTTGTCTTTGTTGTACTGATTCTAAGTATGGGTTAACTTGTGCCAAGAAGTTATTTCTTGTTGAGTTTGTATTTTGTTCAAATACTAAACCATCTGATACTTGTACAATATAAGATTTTAGTGCTATTAATAATCTACGTACATTTACTCTATCTAAAGCACTTGCTCTTTTCTGTAATGTTTTCTGTCCAAATACTACAACTCCACTTCCTGGGAATGTAGCTATTGGGTTAACATTTGCTTCATATAAAGTATCTCTGTTTCCTGATGTTAATTTTCTTTCTGCTCTTACTACACTTCCTAAAGCACCTCTAACTAAACCTGCTGGTGCAAACCATGGGTCAGCTGATGCGTCTGTAAATGCATATACTGCGGGGATATACGTTGAAGCTGGCGCCCAAACTGTTTGTCCAGTAACCGCGTCGATCGTTTGTAACCATGGCCAGTAAGCAGCGGCATATGAAGTGTCATATGAAGAAGCTTGTGTTGTTACTTGGTTAACTGATGAATTATATCCTATTAAATCAATTACTGCAAGGCAATCTGTTCTGTTTTGAGCTAATGCTACTAAAGAATTAACTTGAGTACCATGATCAACTCCATTTAATCCAGGAGCAGATATTACATTAAATTGATAATCATCTTTATTATTTAATAATGCAATTGTTTGAGTATATCCTGCTGGTGCAATTCCTTGAATGTTTGCTGCAGTGATATTTTCATTAAATTTAGCATCATTGTTTTCAATATTTTTACCTGTAGCGGCTGCAAATGAACCTGATCCTACTAATGGTAAACTTCCTGTAAATTGTGGTTTTACTGAACCATCATTATTGAAATATTGAGGTGTTGGTGTACCAACGCTTTCTACATAAACATAAGCACTTCTACGTGGGTAATTACCATTTGTTTTTACATAATAATCTGGTCCATCACTTTCTACTGTAAAGTATGTGTCTCCAATTACTTTACCTATATAGTTAGGTGCTGTTGGATCCATTGAAAGATTATTGTAAGTCTCTAATATTGCTTTTTGGTTGTTAATATCATTACCTCTTCTAATTAGTAATGAAAATTGTCCAGATGATGTATTTGTTGTAGCTATTTCCCATCTTAAGTTATCAGCTGATCCACTTGGTAGAGAACCATTAGCTGTTACTGGGCTGAAACTGTTCATAAGTTCCCCTTCAGAAATAGTTTTTAATACAAAAGATTGTTTTTGATACTGAGTAGCTGCGTTGTCTTGCCAAGCATTAGCCATAATACCACTTTGATTTGGTCCTGCGGCACTACCTGAAGTAAATGCTGAAGTAAATGAACCTGTAACGACTCTTGTTACTAATAATGATTCACCACCATTTGCAAAGTAATTTCTTGCTGCTATTGAGTTTAAATAAGTGTAGTATTGGGAACCGCTTTCTACTGCTCCACCAAAAATAGCTTCATATTGTGAAAATGTAGATACCGCTGTTGGGATATTGACTGGTCCTTTAACTGCTGCTCCAATTATTGCAGCGCCAAACGTAACTGGTCTTGCACCAATAAACGACTGATCATTTTCTCTTGCTAATACACCTGGAGATATTAATGTTTCTGCCATTGCTTATGTTATTATAATTGTTTATTTTATTATAAATATTAAGAATTACCTCAAAAAACTATTTTAGTGGTATAAATTCCTCTTTTTCTAAATCAAGATTACCATCACCATACTTTTCCTGCATTTCTTTAGCAGTTTTTTGTTGTTTTTCTGATAGTATTTTGAAATCGCTTAATATTTTTGCTTTATTCTCTTTTAATAAATCTAGTTGTAATTCAATTTGTCCTATTGAACCAACTAATTTATTGGTTTCTAATTGATATTCTGTTAAAGTTGCAACTTCTTCTTTTGATAACTTTTTCACTAATTTCATAATTTGTAAATGTTTATTATAAATATATATAAGTAATTAGAAAAATACATTTATTGTAAATATTTCTAACTTCTTTTTCTATGATCGTCAGTTGGGTTTTTTAATGGTTGACCTGCATCCTCTATATCACTAACTGCTTCTGCGTTAATAGTAATTTTAGCTTTTGAATTATATACTTTAGTAGCATTTAATTCTTTTTGTATTGTATCTGGTAGTATGTATCCTCTTAATCTAATATTAAAAGTACCAGTAACTAATCTATCTTTACCTTGAGTCAATTCAGTTGCTGTAGTAAATGTATCTATAAATGCTCTAAATTGAAATCTTTCAGGCATTCCCCAATAAGCATCTGAAGCGTATTCACATGCTTCTATTACTTTATTTAATTGTTCCATATAATATGTCTGAATTATACAGCTATATTCCATTGTAACATAATCTGGTTGTGCTACAACATGGAATTTTTCAACAGGTTTTCTGTTGTTTAAAGTACCAAAATTACTATAAAAGTTTTTTGGACTATATTGTTTAGACCATTTACCATATAAATTAGGTTGGTTTGCATCTAATTTATTTGCTACTGTTCTATCTTTTGACAAAGAATCTCTTTTAAGTACAAGAATAGGTAACATGATAGCACCTTTTTTATCTCTATAATATCCATCACGTTGAAATGATTTCCATCTTTCAGGAGCACCATATATTACTGGTACTTCTCTACGTTGACCATTTTGATATACAAATGGTTTTATTTGATTTTTAAAGTAATAAAATATAGCTTCATCAATATCTTTTATACCAACAGAATATTGTTTTGTAGTATCATCTTTCATACTCATTTGAGATGATCTATTTTGTGCTATTCCTGTATCTTGATAATTGGGATTAACAGGCATAATAGCATCATTAGGATTTGTTTGAATCCCTCTATCTTCAAAACCTTCAAAAGCACGATGTTTGCCTTCACTTAAGGTTAATTGATATTTTGGTATTGGTTTTCTTGGTTTTGCCATTACATTCTTTCTATATTAGGAGAAATTGCTACTTTATCTGCTGGTATATAATATGTCGATACTAATATTGAAACATTATTACCAAATTTTTCTAATCCTGGATTCAATGGGTTTGGTGTTCCATCAGAATCATTATTAGGATATTCAGGATTTTTACCTCCCCAATATTGGTTAGCAATTGTACTTTGAACTCCATAGTACCCTTCTTCGAATAATATAATATCTCCTACTCGAGGCACCACGTCTTTTTCAACTAAATCATCTCTTAGGAAGTAAAAATTAATACTTTGATCAAATTGTACACCCTCATTATTTAAAGAAAAGTCTTGATCACCTCTATCCATTAAAACATTAAATAGAAAAGGACCATCATAATATTTTTCTTCAGCGGCTTCGCCATAGATATTAACTTTAGTTTCTTCTAATTTAAATTGGTAGATAGCGCATTGTTGAGTAATAATATTACCCATAACCTCTCTATTAAAATTTCGCATCAGAGACCAATCTCTGACTCCTGTAAACATTGCCATATTATCCTATAAAAATAGTCCAAGGGACTTGTTGTAATTCTTTCATTTTAGAATCTGCTTCATTAGCTCTTCTTTCTAAAGAAGCCATTCTTGATGTTTCATCAAAATAAGTTCTTAATCTTTCGATTAATGCTGTTTTTTCTGCTGTAGCCGCTCCTAATAAATCTGCTTGATTAAGTGTTACATCTGCGTTAGGAATAGGAACTGTACTATATTTACCTCTAACGTAACCTAACATTTCTTTAGCTAATGCTAATGTATACTCAAATATCCATTGTCTGCCTACTGAATTGATAAATTCATATGTTGGGTTTTCATATGGAGCATTAGATACATTTGTAACTCTATCAGGTGTTTGTTTAACTGATGTTGCTATTCTTTCATCTCTTAAAATATATTCAAACCATATTTGAGGTCCTGTTGACCCAGAAGGAATATTATTAAAGTTTGGAATAGGGAATATTCTTAATTTATCTGCTCTGATTTCAAATGAATAGTTATTCATTCTAATCATTTGATTCATTTCTATTTGTTGTATTACCTGTAAATCATAATTTAAAGGGGCCATTAAATATCCTAAACCATCTCCAAATCCACCTATACCTGCTACTCCAGCAGCTAATACACCACCAAATCCAAATCCATTATAAGGATCTAAATAACGTGAGGATGCTGGGTAAGGTTCTTGATAAAATACTCTTTTAATTTCAATTCCATGTTGATATTCAGAACCAGTATAACCACTTTGGGTCATAAAAGTTTGAAATGAATAATCTTGTTGGCTTGATGTTAAATGGAATGATCCTGAATAATAAGGCACATTACCTCCACTGCCTGCTTCTTCACCATATTGTTCAGTTAATCTAACTATTGGTTCAAAACTCGGTGTTATAAGCGCTTGGTTCAAGTTTGACCCAGTGGTTAACCCCTCGATTGATAATTGATTATCTCGTATTTTATACGCGTATAATTCATTACCATACGTTGTTACAGCTTCTTCAAAAGCAGTAAAAAACGATCCAGATTGTAATTCGATATCTACTAAAGGATAACCTAATCTTGCAGCACAAAATTTTGCTACTTTAACTGCGTCAGTTTTAAATTGGTCATCACCATTATAAAACCCAAAAGGCACCGCTCCATCTGTCCATTGTGGACATCCATCGTAAATTGGTATATTCATGTTAAACGATTTTATTATAAATATGAAAAAAAAAGGCCGAACTAACGTTCGGCCTAATTTTATTTAATCTTGGTTATAGATCTATTATATAGTGTCTAAACCTGCGATATCAATTGTTCCGTAGAATTCTGGTCTAACCATTTTCTTAGCGTAACGAGTCAATAATCCTTTACGTGGTGTGAAGGTATTTGGATCGTATACTAGTGGAGTCATGATTAATGGAATATATGGAGCAAATACAGCACCAGTTTCCAAGAATTGAGATCCTCTGAATCCTAACAACATTACGTTAGATTTCATGTAAGGGTTCTTGTAAACTTTATATCTTCCGTTTAATGAACCAACTTTCTGAACACCAAATGCATAAGTTGCTTTTGCAGCATCGCCATCAGTATCAGCAGCAAATCCTGGAATAGATTCTAGGATAGTACCTACAGAAGGAGAACATACTAGGAAGTTTGCTCCACCTCTTAAAGTCTTCTGGTGAATGATGTTACTTAATTTTTGGATTTTAGTTCCTAATGTTTGGAACCACTGTCCTTGAGAGTTGTAGAATCCTAAGTTTTTCTGAGCACCTGCAGCGCTAGTAACACTAACGTTGTTTTCAGCTGACCATACTTCGTTTCCAGCAGCAGCGCCACTGATCAACATATCTAAGATCTCTAAATCAATTTCTAGTGAAATGTACTCACTTAAGATAGAAGTCAATTCAGCTTCAGCATCTAATGCATGGTATGCATTTAAATCCTGTGCGAATTCTGGCGTCCATACAGCTTTCAATTTTCTAGTTTTAGCAACGATAGCAGATGATTTCATCTGAACGTTGATTTCTGGGATTGAGATTGATGGAGAGTTCAAGCTGTTTGGCTCTGGGTTTCCATCTTCAAAATCACCTCTGTATCTATCAGTTGGTTGTAATTGGTAAACAACACTTGCAGAAACATTTGTTGCTGCTGAGAATGATTTACTTACAATAAAGTTAACTACTTGACCAGCTTCATCCCATTTAGTGTATTGAGATAATTGGTTACCAATAATTCCTTTTTCATATGCCGTAGCATCAGATCCTGTAATAAATTGGAATGCGTTAACACCTTCTTTATCTAAAAAGTCTAGTCTATTAACTGGGTAGCTTACTTTATCAAATGTAGGGAATCCTGCACTTGAAGAGTAATTTGAATCATAATCCATATCCGCCCAGTTTGCTGTAGCAACTGCACTTGGTAATTCGACTGATTGTGTATTGTTAATTGAATAACCGAATCTTCCTGATCCGTAAAGTCCACCTTCGCTGTCGTTTCCGAAGTTGTTTCCACCTATACTGTTACCGTATAAAGAAGATCCTGATGCGAAAGGAGATTTGTCACTTCCGTATTGGAAGTCTAAGAAAAATACTAGTCCTGAAGGTAGGTTCATTGGTTGAACGCTAACAAATTCTTTTGCAGCGATTTGACCAAATACTTTTCTTACCAATGGTAAAGCAACTCCTGCCCACTGGCCACCGTTGTTTACTTGTGTTTGGCTAGAAAATGTACCTGAAGAAGCAGCTCCTCCACCTGTTTGTGAAGACTCTACTACTAATTGTTTAGCTTGGTTTTCAAGAATAATACCCATGTTATTTTTGTGGGCACCACCTAAACCTTCTAAAAGACCTGTTTTTTCCCATTTGCTAGATAATCTAGCTGCGTCAGACTGCATAGTTGAGTATGAGTTTGCGCTTTCTAATAGTGAATTTAAGCTCATTTTAATAATTTTTTAATGATTAATTTAATTTAATTTTTACAATAACCCAGCAAGTTTTCTCATTCTGTTATAAACATCATTAGACTCGATGATAGGTTGAACATTAGCTTTTGGTTCTAAACCACTAGCTTTTGATGCAGCACCTTTCTTTACTGATTCGTTAATTGTTGGAGTTGTTACAGTTGATGTAATTCCTTCGTTTAACGTTTCAAAGATAGTTTTTGCTTGTTCTACGCTTACAGCTTTGTCAAATGCTTTTAACACTTTAACTTTCTTGCTTTCGTTTAAGTTTTTCGCTTTAAAGATTTTGTTAGTGTAAAGTAATTTAGCGTTAAGTAGGTTGACTTCGTTTAGTTCAGCTTTTAGCTCATTTACTGAGGCTAATGCTTCTCTTAATCTGTCTTCTTCAGCATCGATTTGTGGTTTGGATTCTTTTTCGAACTTACCGTCCTTTTTCTCCTTATCACCTTTTCTCATTACTGGATCAGACATTTCGTCT
>Ga0181410_1001150_pt1 | contig 11331 bp, 9 predicted proteins | sample 33SPOviralmetaG_FD_130112 | JGI IMG/M metagenome (GOLD analysis project Ga0181410, IMG submission 130112) | Marine viral communities from the oligotrophic San Pedro Time Series (SPOT) site, San Pedro Channel, CA, USA - 33 SPOT_SRF_2012-06-20 | ecosystem: Environmental > Aquatic > Marine > Strait... | reverse complement strand
TCCCGCCAATAAAGGAAAGAGGCTGCCTGATAAAAGTGTCACATCAAAAAAACGAGAACTCATAAAAGTAGTCCTACAAAAAGGAAACAAAAACGAGAACTCAAAAAAAACTAACCCTAAAAAGGGTAAAAAGGAGAACTCATAAAAGTAACCATAAAAAAAGGTAACAAAAATGAGAACTCATAAAACTAACCCTTTAAAAGGGTAAAAAAACGAGAACTCAAAAAAACTAACCCTTTAAAAGGGAAAAAAGAGAACTCAAAAAACTAACCCTTTAAAAGGGAAAAACACATTTGTGTTCCTATCAAAGATAGGTTTTTTTATTTATTTGTGGTTTCATACCTTTTCACCGCTAAAGCGCGACCCTTTCTTTATAAGGGTATTTTCAAAAAAAAGTAAAAAATGTTAAAAAATGACCCCCCCAAACGTATAATATGTTTCAGCGACAAAATGCCGGTTGAGGTGAGTCGTTAGGGTTTGCGGATCGGGAAAACTTTCTGCTATTACCCGCATTGTATGCTACAGGACTGGACCACCTTACTGGGTCTAATGATTAAAAAAAACACATTCGTGTTCCTGTCAACGATAGGTTTTTTTATTTATTTGTGGTTTCATACATTTTCACCGCTAAAGCGCGACCCTTTCTTGATAAGGGATTGTGATGAACACAAATCAAATTGTCAAACTGTCTTCAAAATTCCTTATTATTTTTTGAAAAATGTTTTGAAATTTTTTATATATTTGTTAGGTTAAATACAAAATGGCAAACGAAAAATTTATTGAACTTCTAAACAAAATTGAATTCATCTATAAGTCTAATGGTGAATCATTCAAAGCAAAAGCGACTTCTACTTCTATCGAATCTATTAAGAAACTTGACTTCAATTTGAGTGATGTAAAGCAACTTGATGGCCTCAAAGGAGTTGGTAAATCGATCAAGACAAGATTTACCGAATTTCTTGAAACAGGAAATATCAAATTTATCGAAGAAGAGCTTTCTAAACCTTTCTATGCTTTTACAGAAATCTATGGAGTTGGACCTAAGAAAGCTAAAGAACTCGCTGAAAAATTCAAATCTATTGAAGAGCTTAAAAAGAACACATCTGTATTGAACGCAAAACAAAAAATTGGTCTGAAATATTACGAAGACATAAAAAAGCGAATTCCTCGTGAAATTATAGACGATTATGATAAAAAATTCAATGAAATCTTTGCTAAATTTGATGTTGACTATGAGATTGTCGGATCTTATCGTCGCGGTGCGACTGATTCTGGTGATATTGATGTTATCTTCAAAAGTGATGATGAAAAAGTATTTGATAAGATTATTGCTGAATTGAAAAAACAAAATGTAATCCGTGAGACCCTTTCAAAGGGGAAACATAAATCAATGACAATTTGCAAAATCAATGGTGATGCATTTGGACGTCGGGTTGATTTTATGATTACAAATGTAGAAGATTATCCGTTCGCTATTCTATACTTCACAGGTAATAAGGACTTTAATGTAAAGATGCGAGAAATTTCCAAGAGTAAGGGATTTACACTCAATGAATACAAATTTCAGAATGTGAAAGATAAATTCAAAACTGAAAAAGATATTTTCAAGTTTCTCGAAATTCCTTATATTGAACCTCATAATAGAAATGCTGCCGCGATTTAAAATATATGTTATGTATAATAATGGCTGAAGCAACACCAACATCACAACCACAAGCAACACCAAAAATGCCAAAAATGTTAAAATCGATTGTGAAACCTAAACCAACTAATGTTCCCGTAATAGAAAAGAAACCTTTGATAGAAGATCCGCAAAATTTTAAGGAAAATTTGTCGAATTTTTACAATTCAGAAAATTTCGTTTATGTTCGGTATATAATAGCAATTATTTTGGTTTTTTCAACGTTTCCTATTTCCTCGGGAATTACATCAAGACTTCAAGAAACAAATTTCAAAAACGATGAAATAGAAAACTTCTTTCAAAAAGGACTTGCTGTGCTTTTGATTCGATTCTTTACATTGATTATAATGCTATTTCTTGCTATGCGTGTAATTGGTTTAAATAAAGTTTATTTGGCGAGTTACGTAGGTGTTCTCCTTATTGCTATTCCAACTGCGATGAGCTCACAAATTGCCAACTACTTTTCGGGTTTACTTCTAATCGCATTTGATCGCATTAGATTAGGTGATTACGTTATATTGGACGAATTTGAAGGTAAAATTAACAAACTTAATCTTTTTTCTGTCGAACTCAAAGACCAATTCACACGTAAAACACGCTATATTCCAAATGCAGATTTTTGGACAAAAAGTTTTGTAAATGTTTCAAAAAATACAACCGCAAAAATCATCACAGAAATCACAGTCGCAAGCAATAATGACTTTGATATGATTGAAAATGATATATTCGATATTATCGAAGATCGTTTCGACGGGATCGATGTAGGTAAAACAACTATCATGTACGAACACAGCACGTGGGGTACAAAAATACGTGTTGCGGTTGAAGTTCCTTCAAAAAAATATTTTGAATACAAGATTTTGCTACTAAAAACAATTAGAAAAGAACTTAGCTATAACGAAGATATAGAATTTGTGAAGTAAATTTAATTAGGAATTTTACTAACAATCGTGAAACTTTACAAAGTTCTATTAAAATTCCTTAACTTTTTTTTAAAAATGTTTTAATAAATTTTATATAATTTTCAGTGTTTATAATAAGTACTCAAAATGAATCTCGCTAATTCCTTTGAACAGTCCTGTAAATTGATCGTAGATTTTTACCGAACTATTCGTGAATCGATGCTCACGTCGAATCTTCATAAAAATGAGAAACTTCTCGAAATTTTCATGAAGAAGATCAAAACATCTTTTCCAGAAATTTCCACACCCGCCTCGGTAAATCTCACTGCTAAACAGAAGCGTGATATCACGTCTGGTCTCAAACAGATTCATTCGATTGTTGTTGGTGAGCTTGACAAGTGGTATAACACTCGTTCTAAGAAAGATTCTATTATTGATTTCATTGATGAGCAGATTGAACATCACCTTTCTCTCGCAGATGCCGTAAAAACCAAGAAACGTATGCGTGACGATGATGACGATGATGAAGACTATGTTGATGATGACGAAGAGTATTACGATGATGACGATGAGGATGATGATGACGATGATGATGAGGAGGAGGAAGAAGAGTATCACGCTTCCAAGAAGCGTCGCCTTGGTCGCGGTCGCGCCAATTCGGTTGATGTTGAGAAGTATTTCAATGACAAACTCAATTCCAAACATTCCAACATCAAGTCTAAGGTCGAAATTTTCGAGGGTCTTGAAGATGACGACAAGGCGAAAATTCTCGACTTCATCAAAGAACCCATCAAGAAAAACGCCAATCTACCTATCATCTACAAGTTGATTCTCTCTAAGCTTCCCACCGAATTTAAGAACAATATTATTGATGTTCTCAATAACAGTGACTCTGATGGTTCTAACAAATACCGTGAGTTCATCAACAATGCTTTGAAAATTCCTTTTGGTGTATATGCGAATGAGACTCCGGTTGATATGAACAATAAGAAAAATGTCAAAGAGTTTCTAAATAAGACAAAGGGTTTACTTGATAATGCTGTATATGGCCATGAAGATGCTAAGAAACAGGTGCTGCGTTACGTTGCCCAGAACATTTCTAATAAGTCGGCAAATGGACTCGTAATTGGAATCGAAGGACCAATGGGAAATGGTAAGACAACCATGATTGAGAGGGGCTTTGCCAAAGCACTCAATCGCCCATTTGTGACCATCCCCCTTGGCGGTTTCACAGATGCTTCGAATCTGGAAGGACATTCTTTCACATATGAAGGGTCTCGTCACGGTATGATTGTGGAAGCTCTTATTAAGGCAAAATGCATGAATCCTGTAATTTACCTTGATGAGCTTGACAAGGTATCGAAAACAACAAAGGGTGATGAAATCATCAATCTTCTAATCCATCTAATTGATCCTTCTCAGAATTCTCATTATAAGGATAAGTACTTTGCTGACCTTGACATTGATCTATCCAAGTGCACATTTGTTTTCAGCTACAATGACCGCTATGAAATCAATCCTATTTTGATGGACCGAATTCAGCACGTTACCACCAAAGGGTTTAAGATTGATGATAAAGTTAAGATTGCTCACAACTTTCTTATTCCTGCGATTGAGTCTGATATTGGTGTAAAGAAGGGTTCGATTAAGATGAAAGAGGAAACTGTCAAGAAGATTGTTCAAGACTATACTCTCGAAGGCGGTGTTAGAAGCCTAAAAAAAATTTTATATGAAATTGTTCGTGAACTAAATCTCCGTTTTCTTACGGGAAATTCTGTTAAATTTCCTGTAACTGTTAAAACCGAAGATGTTGTTAATGATTTCCTAAAAGATAAAACTAAAATTCGCCCAGAAAAGATTCATGAATTTCCAGAAATCGGTAAGATTAATGGAATGTATGCCTGTTCGAATGGTAATGGTGGTCTTACTGTAATTGAGACAAAGTTCATTCCATCTAATACAACATTGGGTTTGAAACTTACCGGTATGCAGGGTGATGTCATGAAAGAGTCGATGGCAGTTGCGAAATCTGTTGCTTGGAGTTTGATGGGTCCTCGAGATCAGAACAAACTAGCACAGAAGTTAAAAAACACCGACCTGCACATCCATGTTCCAGAAGGGGCTACTCCCAAAGATGGACCTAGTGCGGGCTGTGCTATTACTGTCGCTATTTATTCTAAACTTATGAACAAGAAGATCTACAATCATATCGCAACAACAGGTGAAATTGATTTATCAGGTAATGTGACTTGCATAGGCGGGCTTGACAGCAAACTTCACGGTGCTAAGAAAGCAGGCTGCACTTTGTGCCTTTGCCCCAAACAGAACGAAGAAGATCTTGAAAAAATTAAGAAAGAATATCCTAAGCTAATTGATGACTCATTTGACGTAATTTGCGTAGACAATATTCACAAAGCTATGGAAATCCTAATTGTTAAAGACTGAACATAAAAAGAATAAGGAAATTTGATGACATAACTCAAAATGTCATTAAAATCCCTTATTATTTTTTTAAAAATGATGAAAAAACGACCTTGAAACTTATATATGATTTCACAACAATTTTACTTGAAGAAATGATGTATGTGCCCGAGTTTGTGGCACTTTACGAGATCTTTCCTTATATTGAGTACTTGCCATTAGATGACGAAACTATTCGTGTTGCTGTCAAAGACTACCTTGCAGGTGGTGAGACAATGAACGCTATTATCAAAAAATATGGTAAGATTGAAGATTGGAACACATCAGAGGTTACTGATATGTCTAAACTATTCTGGGGTCTCTCTTATTTCAATCAACCTATTGGAAAATGGGATACTTCTAATGTGACTAATATGACTGGTATGTTCAAATGGACTGAAAATTTCAATCAACCAATTGGAGGTTGGGATACTTCTAGTGTGACTAATATGACTGGTATGTTTGAAATGAATCAGGTATTCAATCAAGATATTTCAAAATGGGATGTTTCAAAAGTGACTAATATGTATGGTATGTTTGCAGGTGCAGAAAATTTCAATCAAGACATTTCAAAATGGGATGTTTCAAAAGTGACTAATATGTATGGTATGTTTGCAGCTGCTAATAATTTCAATCAACCCATTGGAGGTTGGGATACTTCTAATGTGACTAATATGACTGGTATGTTCGAATGTGCTGAAAATTTCAATCAAGACATTTCAAAATGGGATGTTTCTAATGTTGTCGATATGTTGGGAATGTTTTCATGTGCTGAAAATTTCAATCAAGACATTTCAAAATGGGATGTTTCTAATGTGATTAATATGAATAGTATGTTCTATTATGCTAGAAGTTTCGATCAAGACATTTCCAAGTGGGATACTTCTAATGTGACTAATATGGAGGATATGTTCTTTGATACTCAAAGTTTCGATCCTAAATATGCACCTTGGTATAATGATGAGTAAATTTAGAAATAACCGTAAGGTTTTTTTGTAAAAATGATGAAAATGAAACTTTTAATTATGGTGCTATTCACAATTGTCTCAATCCAGGTACGGGCCATAAATCTTACAAAGGCTTAACATTCACTTATGTTCTACCTCGTCCTGTTCCTGTATTAGCAACTTGAAAATAAAAATATCAATGTTATATAAATGAAAGATACACGGCTTATTTTAGGTTTGTTTATATTTGTTTGCGTTTTTTTAATTTTGATTGTAAATTATAGAAAACAAAGAGATGAAAGTATTATTGAACTTAAAGTTACAAGAAAGTCCGATATTCCCACGAAGTTGCATACAAAACGTTCGTTGACATATCACTCAAAGTCAATCAATAAATGTTTGGAGCATTTGAACTAACTTTCAAAAAAAACTGTGTGTAAAAACATATAAACATAATATACACTAATTATAATAAGAAAAATGTTGTTCGTTGAAAAATACCGACCCGCGAACCTCGATGATTTTTGTGGTAAAAGCCAACAAATAATAAATAAGTATAAAAACGGAAATTTGCTTCTTCACGGTCCTTCTGGATGTGGAAAGAGTAGTATTTTTCGCATATTTTTGAAAGATAACCATGAAAATTCTATATTCAGATCTTCGAAATATAAAAATAATTTTTGTATGTTCATCGAAAAATTGAACAATTTTGTAAATTTTAAATCAACTGATTCGAAAATTGTTTATATCGATGAATTTGAAAGCATTTGTTTAGCAGACCAGCAAATTCTATACGAAATTATGAAAACGCGAAAAGACGTTCGATTTTACATTACGTGTAATGATATTAAAAAAGTACTTGCAAATGTTCAAGCAGAATGTAAAATATTTGAATTTAAAGCTCTCTCGTATAATGATGTTGAACAAAGTATTCTGAAAATTTGTTCTGCCGAACAAATTTCCTATGATAAAAAAAATTTTAAGAAAATTTTCTCTGAATGTAATTGTGATTTTAGAAAATTCTTATCGAACTTGCAAATCATGAAAAATATATTTGGTGGTAAGTTTGGTATTGATGAATATTTCGCGATTTATCCTAAAAACATTACTTATAAATGGCTAATTGAATTGAAAAAGAAAAAAAGAGAGATTTCAGAAATTTTGTTCGAAGATTCAGTAGATATATGTTCTATTTTACACCAAATAGCACAGGCAAAACCAGAAAAAAGAAATGAAATTGAAAAACTCATTTCAATATCAGGTGAGGTGCATAATATGAATGTTTTCGTTGACCATATCGTTTCAAAATTTTTTTAAATGCGTTTGTTTGTTAAAGTAAAAATGTTATATTTATGTAAGTATGATTCAAGTTTACGAAAACGTTTTTGATGATGATTCAACAAAAAATCTTCTGAACTTAACTAAAAACATGGCTTATGCCCAAGGAAGGGTTGGGGGTCGTGTGAATTTAACCCAAAAGAATCGAAAAGATCTCTATATCAAAACTCCGAATGTGTTACGATACATTGATGACATTGTTTACGACAGTTTATACAATGAAGTAAAGAAAACTTTTGGAAAGAGGATAGACTTTAGAGAATCGTGGAAAATTGGATTCTATGACAGCATTGAAAAGGGCTTTTACAACCTTCATACAGATGATTCACGAGAGACGAAGTATAGAACTATTTCTATGGTGAGTGCTTTGAGTAGCCCTGATGATTATGAGGGTGGCATATTAAGATTTCCGAAGTTAAACAAAGAGTTCAAGCTTGCGAAAGGTTCAGTAATAGTATTCGATTCTTCACTTTTACATGGTGTTACTGAGGTTACCAAAGGAGAACGCAAAGTCTTGATCAGTTTCTTTTTCGACGAAGTTGGAGCAGAACTCAAAAAATTGATTATGAAAATTCCTGAAAAAAACACAAAGTTTATAGATAATTATAAGCCTCTATTGTCTAATCTAAGAATTGAATATAAAAAGCCTGAAAACGTCGTTACATATGGTGATATTGATTATAGCGATGTTCAGCCGAAAAGTTGGACAGATTCAGATGATTATGTTTTTGAAAAAAATGATCGTGAGACGTTGTTCGTCAGCTTCGCTGGAATGGGATGGAAGGATTCTATACCCACATTCAATTTCTATAATTTTATGAAGCAATATAAAAATGTTGATAAACTTTTTTTACGTGACACTGGACCACCAGGTTCTAGTGTATGGTGTGCAAGGTACTATTTATTGGGGTTTCGCCATAATTCAAACTCTCTTGAGGAATCAATTGAATTTTTAAGGAACTTAATAGGGAATAAGTATAAACGTATCGTCGCGTTCGGGTGTAGTTCAGGAGGCTTCGCAGCAATGCTTTTTGGCAGTATTCTTAATTTCGATGAAGTCATTGTATTTAATGCACAATCCGTCATAAACCATATCAAGGATGATGTTATTAAAGATATATATAATGCCCCTCGCACTTGCAGATTTCTCGCGGCTCAGAGAAAGGATAGTGAATTCTACCAAAAATGCTTGAATCTTAAGAACTTTCAACCATTTTCCCCAAAAATTACTTTCCATTATAGCGATAAATCCAATAAGGGAATTGATAAACTTCACGCTGAATATTTAAAATTTGATAAACATGTTGATCTTATTGAATACGATTCAAAAGACCATCTATTGGCTCTGGAATTAAAAAAGTCAGGAGAGTTGAAAAAAATCATTGATGCCTTATTCAAGCAATAAGCACAAAAGCATGAAAAAAATCACTGATGTTTTTTGCTTCGAGCATGAGTGGGATCATCATAAACAAGGCGCGATAAACGGCAAAGAAGAGTGCAGCAACGCCAATTATGAGTTCTTTGTCAATCATTTATAATTATGATATATAAAAATTTGATTAAGAAATATTATCTTGGTTAATGAAAAAAGAGGGATCTAGTAACTTATAACCGTTTAAACCAAATGTGTAAACGATTTCCTTCTTTTTTAATTCTCTTGACCATACGTTTTCACTTTTCATTGTCACACCTTTTGTTGACAAAATAGCTCTTATAATACAGCTTGGCAATTTTTTGACATCGTTCCTATATAGGAATCCAGGTGACTTAAGTTGATAATATTTTCTTACATCTGGTAACAAAGCACATATCTGGTTGTATTTTTCCTTATTTGTGTTAATTTCACGAAGAGTAATTTGATTATATAAATCTAAGTTAAGGATTTTAAATAGTTTATATATGATAATATCTTGCTGTTTAGAATATTTTACATTCTTATTCAAATATGTCTTTTTTTGAGGAATAACTGATTCTCCTGAATTCATTTCGTTTTCGATAATAATCTCGTCTGTCATATCTAATATATAAATATATATTTTTATATGTTTTTTTGACGCACTTCAACATTAAATTCTTCAAAAATTGTTATATGTGTGTGTGATAATAATAAAATTGGTGCGTTTAAAAATTCATATAAAAATATAACACATAGTTAATAAAAAAGAATGAGTTACGAAAATTTAGATATGTCGCAAAACGAACAAGAAACAAAAACAAAAACGAAGAGAGTAGGTAGTGATGAATACAAAGTTATCGATACACCTTTTACAGATTTCAATAAACCAAAATCAATGTTTCATTATATAAAGTTTATTGAGGATAATGAAGAATATTACATTTATGGAACACCAACACCTATTGGATATAACCCAAAACGTCCTCGTGATGCCCGTATTGTAGTATTTGATGATAATGGAGATATGAAAGAAACACAAGAGATATGGTATACAACAGAAGATGGTTATAAATATCAAGTTGATAAGAATGGTGATGTAACTGAAAAACAAATTAAAGAATTTAATAAGGATGGAACATGGGGTTTTAAATTAGCAAACGGAACACAAAAATCATGTATTCAACCACATCATGTTCTATTATGGAGTTATTACCCTAATAAAAATTGGAAGTTTTTTTGTGAAAATAAAAAAAATGGAACAGCAAACGTAGATCACATCTTACAAACGCACGAAAAATGTCATTTTAGATTTCTTGAAGTAGTTACACGGAGTGAAAATACAAGTCGTAATCACATATATAATAACGAAATTGATAATAATACAGGAGGAGGTGGAAAACCACTTCATGTTATTGTTAATGGTAAAACAAGTGATGTAATTGAATCACAAGATAAAGGTGTTGTATATTTGAAAGATAAATATTCTATTACAATATCACAACGAACTATATCAAAATATCTCAAGAATGGAGAAGAATATAAAATCGGTGATTATACTTTATCATTTATTTATACAGATGATTATATCGAAGATAATGATTCTTTTAAATGGATAATATGTGCTGATAAATTTGATGAAACGAGTGAATTATATAAGTATTGTGATGGAAAAATGCCTTATGCTATATCACACAAGGGTTTCATAAAAGATAAAAATGGTCGTATTACACGTGGTAATCAAGTAAAATGTCAAAAAACCAACAAACTATTACCTCATAGTATGTATGGCAAAAAACTATTTCATAAATTAATATATCTTGCTTTTTACCGGTCATTTAATAAAGAACCACTCACAAAAGAAAAACCGATGATTTTACATGACAATCAACATGAAACGAATATAATAAAAGATGGTAAATGCGTTCGTTATTCAAATCATATTGATTCATTACGTGCTGGAACTCAATTAGAAAATGAACAAGATAGAATAAATGATTTTATTATAGAAAAAAGGGTCAATCCAGATAATAAAATAATAGTTACAGATTTTGCCGGTGATCCTGTATTAACAGATGTATATTCACCAAATGAATGTAAGAAGAAATTGGATGCAATGGATAAATATAAAAATGAAAATATTAAATTTGACGCAAGTCATATTAAACTTTGTCTCGATCCTAAAAAATATCGTGCTACATGTAAAGGTCTTATTTTCAAATATGTAAATGTAGAATATGATGAAACAATTAAGAAATACCCAAAGTTATTTATTGTAAAAGATTTTAATGGAAAAGATGTGGGATGTTATTATACAATTAATGATTGTGTTAAAGACCTTAATAAAATATATAAAGGAAAAGGTATTAAATTTTATACAACACGAGTTTGTAAATGTCTCAACCCTAATAATAAAAAAGCAAATAAACATCAAAAACACACATTTGAGTATGTGTAAATAACACCATATAAAAATTTCATAAAGTTGAATAAGCAATTGTGATGACACAAATCAAATTGTAAAATTGTCTTCAAAATTCCTTATGATTTTTTGAAAAATGTTTTGTAATTTTTTATATAAAACTTAGATAATTACAAATATGTTCGGCG
>Ga0181410_1001147_pt1 | contig 11352 bp, 3 predicted proteins | sample 33SPOviralmetaG_FD_130112 | JGI IMG/M metagenome (GOLD analysis project Ga0181410, IMG submission 130112) | Marine viral communities from the oligotrophic San Pedro Time Series (SPOT) site, San Pedro Channel, CA, USA - 33 SPOT_SRF_2012-06-20 | ecosystem: Environmental > Aquatic > Marine > Strait... | reverse complement strand
TCTGAGTTCTTCCCACATTCTATCATCTTCAACTAATGCTTTGAATGAGAAAGTGTATTCTCTTTGCCCTTCAGTAATATCCATAGATGTTTGAGTTGCACCGTGTTGCACTTGGTCGTTATCTGATGTTGTTCCTTCAAATCCTCTAATGTACCATCGTGAAGTATTGTTGTTTGCAACACTAATGTTAAACTCAGTTGCTCTCAATACAGGGCGACCAAATATCTCAATACTAATGTCTTGGAATAAGTATGGTTTCTCGCCATCAACCGCTATACCACTAACTTTTCTGTTAGCAGATGTGTTTGCAGTATTGTCAAACATACGGTGTGGTGTGAATCTGCCGCCTGTATCTGTATATGAACGGCTTGCTTCATACTCAAGAGACAATTTCAACTCTCCTTCTGTATCTGCTGTCAATGATGCACCATTTGCTTTACAGCCGCTATACAAGCGAAGCAATTGTTCTCCGCCCGGTGTAGCATCAGAATTACGGAATGATTGTTCTATGGTAAAAGAAGGCAAAGTTGTATGACCGAAGATTGTATGATCCACACCGTTTTGTAATTCTTTAGTAGATGATGCAATGTTTGGGCTACCTTCTTCAGCAGCAGCATTGTATCTTAATCTATCAAGACCACATGAACCAACGGTATGTGAAAAGGTGAATGGTTCTTCAACATGGACATAATCGCCTTCAACTGCAATTACTCTACGAATTTCATGTTTGAATATTGTAGGTGGTGTTGCGTCTTGACCGGGGATTTGATGAGTATCTTTGTCTATAATTTGTAGGTAGTCTCCTGCTGCATACATTGCTCTAACTGTTGCGCCAACATCTACTCTTGTATCGCCTTCAGTTATTGCTGCTGCAATTGGTGCTAATACTACAACACATTTGTTTGCTGCAAGAACAAGGGCTGCTGCGCCCGAATCAATATCTGCTACTCCAATCAAATCGTGATAGGTACTACTTGTATTCGCATAAGAAGTGTAAGATGCATAACTTGTAGTGCCACTATTGTTTACTTTGATAACTCCTCCATCAGCCCCTCCGTTGGTGCTAAAAACATGAATTGATTGAAGCCTAGCCGTAGTTGTATTTTCAACAGAATTAACCTTAGCACCAATTACTACGTTAGTTCCGGTTGTTGGACTCCCAACTGCGCTATCTAAGCCCGCAAAAACTGTTCCACTTGATGCTATTGTAGTATAATCACCCGCAGTAGATGAATTAGATTGTAATTCGGCTCTACCTGTTATAGTATCATTACCACCAACATTGAATAGGGCGGTAGTTATTGTATTGCCTCCGGCAGCCGTTGTTGAACAAGAACCGTTGCTCTTTGCAGTATGGCCGCCTAATGCGTATTTCAACCATCTAAGGCTATGTGCATTAATTTCAAGACTACCGCCTGAAAGCGTTTCTCGGCCACTTGTTATTACATTTACATCTCGACCCATTCCAACAACGTGTTGTTTTCTTACGTCAATCTCAGGCTCAGGTAATCCTAATTCATTTAGAAGTCCGATGAATTGATCGGTCTTTACTTTGTGATTGTTTCCTGTATCAGACATACCTGTTTCAAAAGTAGGAGATCTAAAACTATCAATTGTAAATGATGCATTAGCGTCAGCAGTAACTGCGCCCGATGCTAGATTTGGCTGAATTGTCAATGTATGAGCAGTAGTATCCCATGCTGTAATGTAAAATGTACGGCGAGTAGAGGCATAATCATCAGCAAGCATATTTCCACTTGCAGCGTTAATTCTTAAAACACAACCAACAAGAACATTGTCAGGTAATTTCAATCTCCAATAGTTTGCAGCATTAGTACCAATTACAATTGTAGAAGTATTTCCGCTAACTGTCGTTACAAACCCTGTTGTTCCTGCATCGCCTTGACCGTGTAATCCTGTTTCTTTCCCGAAGGAAACTTCTGCTAAGTCGCCCTTGAATAGTGCATTCGCCATAGTTATCAAACACGCCTAGACGTGCAATTGTCCTTAAGTGGTTCTATTCGTCAGCCGCTTCAGGGGCATCTGTGGGTATCTTTTCTTGAGTTTGAGCATTTCTAGCCTCAATACCCGCATTTAATTGTGAAATATCTGATTGTAAAACGCCCATTGCGCCCTCTATTGTAGTGAATGCTTGTTGGAATATACGAATAAATGACAAACGATCTGCTGTTTGCATTTGTAATGCACGAGTTAAATTAACTAATTGTTCAATATCTACTTCTTGTGGGGGAACAGGAGGTAGTTCAACATCTTCAGGTGCGGGCGGAGTTTTCTTAGCCATATACTGCCGAGATATACATGGTTCTTAACTCTATCAGTTATGACAGGATAAAGTTAGTGTTTTCTAAAGGTCTATCCCATCTGCAAACAAATCTTGTTCTTTCATGTTAGTATAGCATTGTTTAACAATATTGTAATGATTTTTCTTGTCTCCATCGTATAACTCAAAATCGCCATTGAAACCGCCTATTGGTGATTTGTCATCGTTATAGGCTGTTTGATCTGCATATATTTTTCCGTTATACGATACTATGAATCGTTTTACGGTGATTTGTTCATCTTGGCCGTCATTGTCTGTATCGGCATTTTGCAAATCAATTTCTTTATTGCAACGTAAATCTTTTATTACACATATTGCTTTAGGACAATTGATTCCATGAGAAGTATCGTAACTAATCTGTAAAGTCATAATAACTCCTATCGTGCAATTGTTTATAGGGTTTGTTTAATCAAGAAACGTACTTAAACTTAATCTGTACGGGAATGGCGGCTGTGCTACCATTTGAATTAGTAGCGGTGCATTGTAATCTTAATATTAATTCATCACCATCTTCGGGAAATAAAAACCCTGCTTTACTTCCACCCCAAGTCATTCTCATAACAGCCGCCCCACTACTACCTGTGCTATCTTGTGATGTTCCACCGGAGTTTTGAACACTCAATGATACATTTGTAAGGCTTGATTCAACACCTAAAACCATTTGCCATTGGAATGATGTTGCGTTAGTTGCCCTACAATATGCTTTTAGTACAATATCTGAACCTGCTGCAACACCATTAAAACCACTAAAATCAGCAACATCAACTTCTTTACTTGCTAGATAAATATTGTCAGTCGAGTTATAAGTAAATGAACTTGTAGGACTAAATATATGAACATCGGGTGAATTACCACCTTCGGAATCATATACTAAATCTCCCGTAAATAAAGCATTGTCATAATTACCACTAGAACTTGTTGCTATGCTTACACCTGTTGGTGCAGAACCACCGACTGTGGCTTGCCCTGCTTGTGCAACTGAGGCAACTGTTCCCATAAAACTCATTTGAATCAACCTACCTGAATCCAAGTATTAGCAGTAACACAAACGAATGAGGCTAACTCATGGTCTGCTATTGCTGTGGTTGCGTTTGTTGCACCGGAAAATCCTGCGACTAAACTGCAATTACTAGCATTAACTGCTACGGTAGCACTACCACCTGTGTTATTAATTACAGTATATTGTGTTCCTACTGTTCCGCTTGCAGGTAGTGTTAATGTTCCTGCTGTCCAATAAATGTAAGCACCTGTTTGTGCTAGTGTTAATGTTGTATTACCTGATACTGCTACAACTTCTGCTTTAGAATTAATACCACCGGATGAATTACCTGTAATCCAACTAACGCCACCATCACCGGAACTTATTGATAATTGGTTTGAACCTGTTGCACTTGAAACATCTGCTGCACCAATTACTACATTATTAGAACCCGTAGTGATATTATCACCGGATTCATACCCTATTGCTATATTCTTATCTCCGGTAGTTACTGCTGATAATGAAAGATAACCTAATCCTGTATTTCCTGTTGCCCCATCTTGAACATTCTTTAATGTATAACCGCCAAATGCTGCATTTTGGTCTGCTGAATTATTAGCAGCACCTTCCATAGATAAGTAACCAACTGCTGTATTTCTATCTCCTGTATCTGTGTTGTATAATGACCTATAACCAACAGCAACGCTTTTACTAGCAGTAGTAAGAGTAGTACCTGATTGGTATCCTAATAGAGTATTTTCATCTCCTGTTGTAATTGCATCTCCCACATAACTACCTATTGCTATATTTTTTTCTCCACCATTAACAACACCACCTAAAGCATTGTAACCTATTGCTATGTTATCGGCTTCGGTAGTGGCTTGATCTAAAGTATTAGCACCAATAGCCACATTTCTAAGACCTGTTGTAAGTTTATATCCCGCTTGATAACCAACACCTACGTTTGAAGAGGCCGTTGTAATATCTGAACCTGCTTGATAACCTACGAATACGCTATTACTACCTGTCGTAACTGCTTCCATAGCACGACTACCAAGTGCTACGTTGTTACTAGCAGTATTTGATGCACCTGCACCATACATAGCAAAAGACCCTACTGCGACATTTGAACTACCGCCTTGTTGCCTAAATGCTCTATAACCTATCGCTACATTGTAATCATGGTCGTCAAAACCAAAACCTGCTTCATATCCAATACCTATATTATATTGACCTTGAGTTGTTGTAGCAAGGGCGTTATAACCAAGTCCTATGTTATAATCCCCTGTTGTTTGATTAGTTAAAGCAAAAGTTCCCAAACCTAAATTGCCTACACCCGATGTTAAATCAAGGAATACATCATGTCCTATTCCTATGTTATGACTAGCATTACTTAGTGTTCCTGTTGTTGGTGCTGAACCATCACTATCTGTTTGAATTAATAATGAACTAATAAAATTAGTAGCATCCATCAATACATCATCTAGTGCGCCAATATCAGAAGCACCACCACCACTTGCCGCCGCCCATGTCAAGCCACCTGTGTTGCCTGATTGTGCAGTCAAGACATATCCGTTAGTAGGGTTGTTTGAAACTTTCAGATTTGCTTCATCCACTATGTTGTCAGCAATAACAGTCGCTCTATTTGTGGAAGTTACTTCTCCCGTTAAATTACCTATGCTAGTTACTGTTCCTGCGCTACCTGTTGTATTTTGATTAGCCGTAACATAACTGTAAGACTCAATCTTTTCTTTAATCGCACCGGATGACATCAAGTGGTCGTCAGTATCAACAAACTCGCTACCTATGTCTATGTCAGCAACCGCATGACCGCCAAGTGTAATAGAACCTGCCGTAGTAAATCCACCCGCAGTAATTACCCCCGATGTTGTATCGTTAGCATTATTGACTAAGAAAGCATCATCAACATTAAAAGTAGTGCCGCTTAGTGATATGTTAGTACCTGCTGAATAGGTTGTATTGGTATTTGTATCAGTAGAAGCAATAGTTATGTTGTTAGCATCAGTATGTGTTAATGTAACATTAGAACCCGCTACAAACTTAATATCTTGATTGCCTGAACCTGCACCGCTTTCTGCTAATCGTAATATTATATCATTAGAAGAATCTACAAAAGATGTAGCATATTCATTTTGAGTATTAGTATCAGTATTAGTAATAGCACCTGTTGCTGCACCTAAGTAGCCCCATTGTGTTGCTGATATTGTTGTGCTACCGATGTTTTCTAATTGCTCTCCTTCTGCTGCTGTTAAGTTAGAAAGTTCAGTTATCTGAGATACTGCAATTGTTTTATTTGAGAGAGTATCTGAACTAGACGCTGTTATGTAACTGTAAGCCTCTATCTTTTCTTTGATTGCACCGGATGACATTATATGATCATCTGTATCTACAAACTCAGAACCTATATCTATGTCATCAAACGCATGACCTCCTAATGTAATAGAACCTGCTGTTGTGAATCCGCCCGCAGTAATTGTTCCTGTTGTTGTATCGTTAGCATCATTCTTCAAGAATGCATCATCTACATTGAAAGTAGTGCCACTCAAAGATATGTTAGTACCTGCTGAATAAGTAGTATCAGACAATTGGCTTGTCAATGCTACTGTTCCCGTTGCATCGGGCAATGTAATTGTTCTATCTGCACTTACTGTTCCTGCTTTCAATAATATCTCATTGTTGTTTGCAGCACTACCTTCAAACTGAACACCATTGGATGTTGATACTGTTTCGACATTGCTAGTGATTGTTGTACCTGTTACAGTCAAATCTCCTGCAACAGTCATATCATGATTTACTGCAATAGTGCCGCTACCGGATGTACCAAGTGAATAACTTGCAATATCATTCAACAAAGCAACTACTTCTGATGCTGTTTGATCTGCTGTTGCTGATGCCTCTATGCCATCTAATTTACTCTTGAGAGTATTTGTAAAGTTATTTTGAGTAAGTCCACCATCACCTACTGAATATGTAGTATTAGTATCAGTAGCATTGATGTTTGTTCCACTTATAGCAAGATTGCTGTTTGGAGATGCCCATGCTACTGCGCCCGCAGAATCATCCCATATCAATATCCTATCTGCATTAGGATCAGACAATGATTCTATACCAAGATGACTTAGATTTACGGTAGCACTACCACTTGTTGCCCCACCGGATAATCCTGTTCCCGCCACAACTGCGGTTATATCTCCTACATTTGCCGTAGCACTAGCAGCAATACCATCTAATTTGGATTTCAATGTATTTGTAAAATTATTTTGTGTTAATCCACCATCGCCTACTGAATATTCGGTATTCGTGTCAGTAGCGGCAATAGTTAGATTTGTTCCACTAGGCGTTAATGTTACATTAGAACCCGCTACAAACTTAATGTCTTGAGTGCCGCTTGACGCACCACTTTTAGTTAATCTAAGTATAGTATCATTAGATGAATCAACAAATGATGATGTGAATACATTTTGCGTATTGGTATCTGTAAGTGAGAGAGTACCATTACTAGAAGGGATTGTAAGAGTGCTGATGACAGAATTATTACTTCCAACAAAAGATATTGATGCCCCGCTACTTGAATTAGCACCTGTGATTACTCTAAGGTTAGTTGAAGTAGCACCGCTTAGTTGAATGCTATTACCAAGAGTAACATCACCTGCGGCAGAAGCAATTGTTACTGCACCCCCACTTTCACTAATTGCTATGTTAGTTCCTGCTGTAAAGGCCAATGTTTCTGATGCGCCTACTGTATTTCCTCCTGCTGTAATAGTCCTAAATGTATTGTCGTTTGCCGTCATATCATCTACAACAACATTTATTTTGCCGTTAGTATCATCGTATGTTGCTGCTACTCTAGTTTCAGTATTGGAACTAAACATACCTCCTACAATATCTTGAACAGCCTCAGTAGTTAATTGAGTATTAGTGTCAGTTGCATTGACGTTAGTTCCACTTATTGCTAAGTTACTATTAGCCGAAGCAAATACTATTGCACCTGCCGAATCATCCCAAATTAGAAGTCTATCGCCGTTAGGATCTGAAAGAGATTCTATTCCTAAATGACTTAGATTTACGGTTGCACTACCGCTTGTAGCACCCCCACTAAGACCTGTTCCTGCAACTACGGCAGTAATATCTCCTGCACCTGAACCAAAACCTTGTGCTGCTATGTAATCAAATACTGCATTACCTGTAACTAATCCACCTTCGCCATTAGAAACACCCCCTGAACCATCGGTTGCTACTGCCTTTAATGCGGCTGCACCTAATCCTAAATTGCTTCGTGCTGTACCTGCATTGGCTAAATCTGATAGGTTACTTGTCTTTACTAATTTTTGACCTAATGAAGTTGCAGTTGTTGCAGCAAAATTTTCATCATCCCCCAAAGCGGCGGCTAATTCATCTAGTGTGTTAAGTAAAGATGGCGCACCTGTTGTTATTGCTGTTATTGCAGAAGCATTTGTTGCTACTTCTGCATCTACATAAGCCTTGATTGATTGCTGAGAAGCAGCAGCAGTAGCACTATTACTAGCCATGTTATCTTCATCGAGTAATGTCAATTGAGTATTAGTATCGGTTGAAGCAATAGTTACAGCACCACTTGATTCAGTTATTGTTACGTTACTACCTGCTGTAAAGGCTAGAGTCTCAGTAGAACCTAGTGTATTACCCCCTGCGGTAATTGTTCTGAAGGTGTTATCGTTTGCCGTCATATCATCTACAACAAAATTGATTCTGCCGTTGGTATCATCATAGGCAACACCGATTCTTGTTTCTGTTCCTACTAACATACCACCGACTATATCTTGAACCGCTTCTGTTGTAAGTTGAGTGTTGGTATCCGCAGATGCTATTGTTACAGCACCACCTGATTCAGTAATAGTAACATTTGACCCTGCGGTAAATGCTAATGTTTCAGTAGAGCCTAATGTATTTCCACCCGCAGTAATACCTCTAAAGGTATTATCATTTGCTGTCATATCATCTACAACAAAATTAATGCGACCATTAGTATCATCATAAGCGACCCCTATTCTTGTTTCTGTTCCAACAAGCATACCACCTACTATATCTTGGACTTGTTCTGTTGTAAGTTGTGTATCGGTGTTGGTATCAGTAGATGCTATTGTTACAGCACCATTGGATTCGGTTATTGTTACATTACTTCCTGCTGTAAACGCCAAAGTTTCAGTTGTTCCTAATGTATTCCCGCCCGCCGTAATTGTTCTAAACGTGTTGTCATTTGCTGTCATATCATCTACAACAAAATTAATCCTACCATTAGTATCGTCATAAGAAACACCAATCCTAGTCTCAGTACCTACTAACATTCCACCTACTATATCTTGAACTTGTTCTGTTGTAAGTTGTGTATCGGTGTTAGTGTCTGTTGCATTTACGTTAGTGCCACTTATTGCAAGATTATCATTAGGAGTAGCGAAAACGATAGCCCCTGCGGAGTCATCCCAAATGAGTAATCTATCTGCGCCGGGATCAGATAATGACTGAATACCTAAATGATTAAGATTTACAGTTGCTGAACCACTTGTAGCCCCGCCCGATAATCCCGTTCCTGCAACTACTGCTGTTATGTCTCCCCCGCCTGTTCCAAAACCTTGTGCCGCTATGTAATCAAAGACAACATCTCCTGTAACTAGCCCTGCATTGCCATTAGCAACAGCACCATCACCTGCTAATGTCGAAGCCGTTCCTAATCCTAAGTTACTTCTAGCAGTACCTGCATTAGGCAAATCAGATAAATTGCTTGCTTTTACTAATTTTTCACCTAATGAAGTAGAGATAGTAGTTGCAAAACTAGCATCATCGCCTAAAGCCGCCGCTAATTCATTTAATGTATTCAAAGTATTTGGGGCTGAATCAACTAACCCTGATACTTCAGCATCTACATATGCTTTAATTGATTGTTGGCTTGCTGCTGCCGTAGCACTATTTGATGAAAAGTTATCTTCATCGAGTAATGTCAATTGAGTGTTTGCCGTCATGTCATCTACTACGAAATTAATCCTGCCGTTTGTATCGTCATAGGTTACGCCGATTCTTGTTTCAGTACCAACCAACATACCGCCTACAATATCTTGAACTTGTTCAGTAGATAGTTGAGTGTTTGTATTTGTATCTGTTGAGGCTATTGTTACCGCACCACTACTTTCAGTTATAGTTACATTAGAACCCGCAGTAAAAGCAAGTGTTTCTGATGCGCCAAGCGTATTACCACCTGCTGTAATTGTTCTGAATGTATTATCATTTGCTGTCATATCATCTACTACAAAGTTAATTCTTCCATTAGTATCATCATACGTTACACCGATTCTAGTCTCCGTACCTACTAACATAGCCCCTACAATGTCTTGTACCGCTTCGGTGCTTAATTGGGTGTTAGTATCAGTAGAAGAAAGTGTTAGTGTTCCTGCCGCATCATCGTAAGTAGCGGTAACATTTGTTCCGCCTACAATAAGACCATTGACAAAATCTTCAACCTGTTCTTGAGTTAATTGAGTGTTAGTATCAGCAGACGCAAAAGTAACCGTGTCGCTACCTGCCGTAGTAGTAATAGTTACATTTGAACCTGCGGCAAACGTAAGTGTATCAGTAGCGGCATCTGCGACTACGTTATCTTGCCCTGATACTGCTACGGTGCTGAAAGCATTCTGATTGTTTTCTCCACCTGCACCTGCTGCTATCCAAGTGAATCCGGTTGTTGCTTGATCGTAACTAAGTAAATAATTATCAGTAGGTGAATTGGTAACTTTGAGATTTGCTTCATCTATTACATTGTCTGCGATAACAGTAGCACCATCAGCAGTAGATGTTACTTCACCACTATGATTAGGATGAACATAATTATTTGCTGATGCGGCTATACCATCAAGTTTAGATTTAAGAGTATTAGTAAAATTGTTTTGAGTTAAACCGCCATCTCCTACTGAATATTCAGTATTTGTATCAGTAGATGCAATTGTTATGTTGTTAGCATCGGTATGAGTCAAAGTAACATTAGTTCCTGCTACAAACTTAATATCTTGTGTTCCACTACTTGCACCACTTTTAGTTAAACGTAATAAGATGTCATTAGTCGAATCAACAAACGATGAAGTAAACACATTTTGAGTATTAGTATCTGATGTGAGTTGGCTTGTTAATGCAACCGTTCCTGTTAAGTCAGGCAAAGTAATTGTTCGGTCAGCACTTACTGTTGCCGCCTTGAGAGTTACTTCATTGTCATCTGCATTAGAGCCTTCAAAGACAACACCATTAGATGTCGAAACCGTTTCCACATGGTTTGTAGTTGTAGTTCCTGTAACTACAATTGAACCGGGAAATGTAGTAGTCGTGCTACCATCTCCAATTTGAAGTGCATTACTCCCTATTGCACTTCCCAATGCGGATTTTACGTTAGCAGTATCTGTTACATCGGCAGACGCTTCTACACCATCTAATTTTGATTTAAGAGCATCAGTAAAATTGTTTTGAGTGAGTCCTCCATCTCCAACAGAATATTGAGTGTTGGTATCAGTAGAAGTAATGGTAACTGCCCCACCTGATTCACTTATTGATACGTTAGACCCTGCTGTAAACGCTAAAGTCTCACTAGCACCTAATGTGTTGCCTCCTGCTGTTATTGTTCTGAAAGTGTTAGTATCTGCTGTCATGTCATCTACAACAAAGTTAATTTTTCCGCTAGTATCATCGTAGGTAACTCCTATTCTTGTTTCCGTTCCACCATTAACCATGCCGCCAATTATATCTTGAACTGCTTCAGTAGATAGTTGAGTGTTGGTTGCTGCTAATGTAATTGTATCAGTTGAATGACTTACAGATATATTTGTTCCGGCTGCAATTTTTACGGTATCTGTTGTGCCGCTTGAATCGGTCAAAACAATATTAGCATCATCACTAGATACTGCGGTGCTGATGCTGTAAGTGGTATTTGTATCATTTGAAGAAGTATCTATTGAATCTTGTAAGTTATCAAGAGTCATGTATTTCCATGCTGAAC
>Ga0181410_1001139_pt1 | contig 11380 bp, 18 predicted proteins | sample 33SPOviralmetaG_FD_130112 | JGI IMG/M metagenome (GOLD analysis project Ga0181410, IMG submission 130112) | Marine viral communities from the oligotrophic San Pedro Time Series (SPOT) site, San Pedro Channel, CA, USA - 33 SPOT_SRF_2012-06-20 | ecosystem: Environmental > Aquatic > Marine > Strait... | reverse complement strand
ATAATGCGTAACACTATTATTAATGTGTTAGTTCAAAGAGGTTTCCAAAGGAATAGACTAGAGAAGCTTCCAACATCTTATCTTCAACAACTTTATATGGAGTTTTCATAATGTATAAAATGATGTTTAAATATTGGGATAACCAAAAAACTTGGTGTGAAACAACTTTACACGGCGAAACAAAATCAGAAGTATATGAAAAAGCTAGACGATGGTCGCTCAAAGCTTGTCCTGAAAAGGACGGTCACTTTACCATATCAGCCTTATGGAACATCAAGCCCAAAAAATGTAAAGATGGTTTTTACTTGGAAGAGGTAGGCTGCTGAAAAGCAGCCTTTTTTCTTATATAAATAGATGTAAGCAGAACGGAAAAAAAATATGCCTACATTAAATCCAGCAGTAACTGTAGCAGTTAGTACTACGAGCTCACAAAGCCAGCTCAATAATATTAACTACTTACAGCCGAACGCGTTTAAGCTTTCAATTGATCGAAAGAACTTTCCTAACCTAGAGTTCTTTGCTCAATCTGTGCTACATCCAGACGCATCTCTTACAGCGGCAGAGCTTCCACATCTACGTGTAGCAAATGTACCTTTTGCTGGAGATACACTTCGGTTTGGCGAACTATCCGCAATGATTATTCTTGATGAGAACATGAACTCATACGTTGAGATGTACAACTGGATTACTCGTATCGTTCAACAGGATTATAAATCGCCACTAAATAGATCTAACGAGATACCACCAACAAATGCTGATATTACTGTGTCTGTTTTATCTAGCCACAATAATACCACTCGAAAAATTAAATACAAAGATTGTATACCAACTGGTCTTGGTAACATAACATTTGAATCGACTACATCTGAATCTTTTCTTACATATCCTGCTAATTTTAGATTCTCTTACTTTGAAATTTCTTAACTGAAATAGGAATATTATGATTGACTTGAAAACTATTCTTGCTATGTGGCAAGAGGACTGCATTATTGATAACAGCAAACTAGATGCTACTTCTAGAGATACTCCCAAATTACATGCTAAATATCTTCAGCTTCTAGCTGAGGCTAAACTCATGAAGAAGAAGTCAGAATTTACGCAGAAAAATTTGCTTAAAGAAAAATGGCTTTACTACAACGGTAAGATGGATCAAGATCAACTAGCCGAGAAAGGTTGGGACCCTGATCCTTTCAATGGACTACGTATCCTCAAAGGCGAGATGGATTACTATTATGATTCAGATCCTGAGATCCAGCAGTCCGAAGAAAAAATAGAATACTGGAAGACGGTTATAGATAGTCTTACAGATATAATTGATAACTTAAAATGGAGACATCAGACTATTTCCAATATGATTCGTTGGAGGCAGTTTGAACAAGGTGATTGATGGCAGACTATAAGGTTCAGCTCAAAGATTATAGTATGATGTACGTAGACTGCGAACGTGGTCAAGCACAAGAACTATCCGAGTACTTTTCATTCTATGTTCCAGGTTATAAGTTTATGCCTGCGTATAAGAATAAAGTATGGGATGGTAAGATACGCTTGTACAATAATCTGACAAATGAATTAAACGCTGGACTGTTTCATTACCTTCGTAAGTTTTGCGCAGAAAGAGGATACACATACGAGCTAGAGGAATCCGACTATGGATCTCCTACTGATAAGAACGTAGTTGATCAAAAAGTATTTGATAATTTCTTAAGCGTTTCAAACTTACCGTTTGCTCCAAGAGACTATCAGTACGACGCAGTTATTCGTTCTCTAATTTCAAACCGTGCTATTCTATTATCACCTACAGGATCTGGTAAATCATTCATCATCTATCTTATCATTAAGTACTGGATGGAAATGGAGAATGAACATGATAAAGTTTTAATTATCGTTCCAACTACTTCTTTAGTTGAACAAATGTACACAGACTTTAAAGACTATAACATGAACGTAGAAGATATGTGTCATAGAATATATTCAGGTAAAGATAAAAACTCTCCTAAACGTGTTATTATTTCAACTTGGCAGTCAATATATAAGTTCCCAAAGAAATGGTTTGAACAGTTTGGTATGGTTATAGGAGATGAGTGCCACGGATTTAAATCTAAGTCCCTGTCGTCAATAATGAATAAGGCCACGAAAGCAAAGTATAGATTCGGCACAACTGGCACACTCGACGGCACGCAGACACATAGACTCGTCCTTGAGGGATTATTTGGACCTGTGCATCAGGTTACCCTGACCAAAACGTTACAAGACGAAGGAACATTGGCTCCTTTAGATATTAAAGTACTTTTATTAAATTATACAGAAGAAGTGAGGAAAGACTTTGGCAACAAAACATATCAAGATGAAATTGAATTCATTATTGGAAACAATATTCGTAATAGGCTTATTCGGAATCTCGCTCTGGATGCTAAGGGAAATACTCTTGTCCTATTTAATCGTGTGGAAGCTCATGGAAAGCCTCTCTATGAGTTGATAAATAGTAAGGCAGAGGAAGGAAGAAAAGTTTTCTTTGTCTCTGGTGAAGTAGCAACTTCAGACAGAGAAGCAATTCGTAAAATAGTGGAGAAACAAAATGGCGCAATTATTGTTGCAAGTCTTGGTACCTTCAGTACTGGTATTAATATACGGAATCTGCATAATATCGTGTTCGCTAGCCCGTCAAAGTCTCAAATTAAAGTTTTACAATCTATCGGACGAGGGCTACGCCAATCCGATGACGGACGTGAAACAACACTCTACGACATAACCGACGACTTACACTGGCATAATCGAAAAAATTACACGTTACTTCACGGTGCAGAGCGTATAAAAATATATGATAAAGAGCAGTTCAACTATAAAATTATAAAGGTGGACATATGACCGAAACAATTGTAAAACAATGCTTGCTTTCTTCAGGTGATGAGATTGTATGCGAGGTCGTTGACTGGGCAGATGATGATGGACCGGGTCTCGTCATACGTAACCCTTTGAAATTAGTTACGGTAGATAGACCGGACGGATTAAGATACCACATTTTTCGTCCTTTAATGATTATGCAACTCGAAGAAGGAACGTTTCAAACTTTACACGCTGAACATATTCTTGTAGAAGCAACTCCTATAAAGGAAGTTGTAAAAGAATACTTCAACGCGTTAAACGTAGAAAACGATGATCGTACACCTGTTGATAGTGATGAAAAATTTAAGAAGTACATGAAGAAAATAACGGCGATCCTAGACGGAGAAGATAGTGACGAAGATAACGTAATCAACCTGTTTCCTAGCACAAACAAGAATAAATTACACTAGTACTCCTGCCCACCATAAAGGATACCTTTAAATTATATACAGTTGTGCAGGATTGTAAACCCCTAAAATGCAATAAAAATAATTTATTTTTTTAGTTTACTTTTATTGAAATATAGTATAGAATAGAAATATTGAATGAGGATATATTATGGCCAAAAGAAAAAGCATTCACTACGTAAATAACAAAGAGTTTTCACAAGCAGTTGTTGATTATTGTACAGTAGTGAAGGAAGCAAAAGAAAAAGAATCAAAGCTTCCGATTGTTCCAAACTACATCGCGCAATGCTTTCTTAAAATTGCCGAAGGCTTATCACATAAATCTAATTTCATACGTTACACTTATCGTGAAGAGATGGTGATGGACGCGGTTGAGAATTGCCTGAAGGCTATTGAGAACTATAACATTGAAGCTGCTACACGATCGGGTAACCCCAACGCATTCGCGTATTTCACTCAAATTTCTTGGTACGCATTCCTACGTCGTATCGCAAAAGAAAAGAAACAACAAGACATTAAACTCAAGTACTTATCACAGTCTGGTATCGAACAGTACGTGTTTGGAAACATCGAAGATAAAGCTGCTAATAATGCTGTACAGCTATTTGTCGATCAACTCAAAGATCGTATTGATAAAGTAAAAGAACGTGATACTGAGTTTCGTCAATATGTACAAGAAGAAAAAACACGTAAGAAACGAGTTATGCGTGTTGATTCAGACCTACAAATATTTATGGATGATGAATGAAAATAGCTATATTGAATGACACCCATTGTGGTGTTCGCAATTCCTCTGATATTTTTTTAAATAACGCAGATAAATTTTATAATGAAATATTTTTTCCATACCTCTTAGAAAATAATATAAAACATATTCTTCACCTTGGTGACTACTACGATAATCGTAAGTTCATTAACTTCAAGGCACTCAATCGTAATCGTAAGATGTTCCTTCATAAGTTACGTGAGTACGGTATCACTATGGATATTATATGTGGTAACCATGATACGTACTACAAGAATACAAATGACTTGAACTCATTAAAAGAGTTGCTTGGCCATTACATGAACGAGGTACATATCGTAAGTAATCCTACAGTCTTAGAATACGATGAACTCAAGATCGCTATGGTTCCTTGGATCAATCCTGAGAATGAAAAAGAATATATAGATTTTATAAAGAAATGTGATGCACCTATCCTTGGCGCTCATTTAGAACTTGATGGTTTTGAAATGATGAAAGGTATTGAAAGCACACACGGCATGGACCCTTCTATCTTCGATAGGTTCGAGATGGTGTTATCAGGACACTATCATACAAAATCACATAAAGGCAATATCCACTACCTTGGATCACAAATGGAGTTTTTCTGGAATGACGCCCACGACAAAAAATACTTTCACATCTTGGATACAACAACACGCGAGCTTACTCCTATCCATAACCCTCATACTCTGTTCCATAGGATCTATTATGACGATGTGGTGGCTGATTACGGAGATTATGACGTTACATCTCTAGATAATAAATTTGTAAAAATTGTAGTAATTAATAAAAATGACCTATTTACATTCGACCGATTTGTTGATAGAATACAGAATAGGGGAATACATGAACTTAAGATTCAAGACAATTTCTCAGAATTTATTGGAAGTAACGTAGAAGATGAAAACGTATCTCTCGAAGATACAACATCTCTCGTTAATACATACATTGATAACGTGGAGACAGAGTTGGATAAAGATCGTATCAAAAAAGAAATGAATGATCTATATGTGGAAGCACAGACACTCGAAATAGCATGATTACATTTACAACCCTAAAGTGGAAAAATTTCCTTTCTACAGGAAATGCTTTTACCACTGTAAACTTTAGTGAGTCAAAGACTACACTCGTTGTAGGCCATAATGGCGCAGGCAAGTCAACTATGCTTGATGCTCTAGCATTTGCGTTATTTGGTAAAGCACATAGAAATATTAGTAAGCCTCAACTTCTTAATTCGATTAATAATAAGAATTGTGTAGTTGAAGTTGAATTCAACGTGTCTGGTTCGAACTATAAAATCGTTCGTGGCATCAGACCAAACATATTCGAGATTTGGAAAGATGGGACTATGATAAATCAGTCCTCTCATTCTAAAGAGTACCAGAAGATCCTCGAGCAAAACATCATCAAGCTCAATCATAAGAGCTTTCACCAGATCGTTGTGCTTGGCAGTTCCTCCTTCATTCCCTTCATGCAACTTGCCGCAGGCGCTAGGCGTGATGTTATCGAGGATCTTCTGGACATTAATGTATTCTCAAAAATGAATAATATTCTAAAGGAAAAGAATAGTTTATTGAAAGAAGACATAAAGTCTACCGAATATGATTTAGAACTTGCAAAAGAAAAGATTGACTTACAATCAAAATACATAAAGGAAGTTGAAAGCTTAAGTAACGATCAGATTGAAAGTAAAGAACTTGAGATAAAAGAAGTCAATGACGATATACAATCATTGCAAACAAGTAATGCTACCTTTTCAGATGAGATTGAAAAAAGCTCGATCGGCTTACAAGAAAACCTTAAAAAGAATCATAATAAGAAACAAGCACTGTTACAGTACAAAGCAGAGTTCAATCAAAAAATATCTACACTCGTCAAAGAAACAAAGTTTTACGAGGAAAATGATACTTGTCCAACGTGCTCTCAAGATATTGATTCGGACCTACGATCCACAAAACTTTCAACAGCTAAGACCAAAGCAGCAGAAATACAAAAAGCTTTGGATGATGTAGGTGATCAGGCCACTATTGTGGAATCTGCTTTAGACGAGCTTACTAGTACTTCAGAAGATATAAGAAACAAAACATCATCTATATCTTCTAACAATCGAGAAATCGTACGTTTACAAGGACAAATACAAAATATCACCGCAGCCATTACAAAGATACGTGGCAACGACGGTGATGTAGCTAAGTCTAAATCTGATCTTGATATACTAAAAGGAAAAAAAGACGATTTATTTGAAAAAAGATTGTACTTTAACGAGTCTTTGAGTTATAATAGTGTTATACTTGAAATGCTCAAAGATACAGGAATCAAAACAAAAATAATTAAACAGTATTTACCAGTTATAAATAAACTCGTAAATCAATACTTACAAGTTCTAGATTTCTTCGTGTCCTTTCACTTGGACGAAGCATTCTCAGAAACTATTCGATCCAGACATCGCGATGCTTTTACTTACGACTCGTTTTCCGAGGGTGAGAAACAGCGTATCGATCTGGCTCTACTCTTTACTTGGCGTATGATAGCCAAGATGAAGAACTCAGTTGCAACTAACCTGCTTATCTTAGATGAAACATTTGATTCATCTTTAGATTATGAAGGCGTTGACAATCTTATGAAGATAATACACACATTAGATGACGATACTAACGTGTTTGTTATTTCTCATAAGGGTGATATTCTTGAAGGGAAGTTCGAAAATAAACTCGAGTTTCACAAAGAGAAGAATTTTAGTAAACTAAAAGGAAATTGATAATGGAACTATCCAGCTTTACTATGCAAACTTTGAAGAACTTTTCTTCGATTAATCCTAACCTAGTGATTAATCCAGGAAAGTCTGTTATGACTATGTCTGAAGCCAAGAACATTCTTGCTCAGGCAACTGTACCGGAAGAATTTGATCGTACCTTTGGCATCTACGATCTATCAGAATTCTTATCGGTTGTAAATTTATTTGATGCGGCAAACCTAAAACTTGACGATCAATTTGCCACTATTGGTGATACATCTGGTAGAGCTAAGATTAAGTATTTCTTTTCAGATACAGAAATGCTTACGTCTCCAAGCAAGCCTATTGTTATGCCAGATCCTGAAGTTACCTTTACTTTGGATCAAACAACATTGGCCAACTTGAAACGTGCGGCTTCAGCACTTGGTCACAGCGAGGTATCGATTACTGGTTCAAACGGCGTGGTTACACTTACGGTTGTAGACACAAGTAACAGTACATCGAATACTTACTCCATTGATGTTGATGGAGAATACAAGTCGGAAGACTTTAATTTCATTTTAAACATTAGTAACCTTCGTATGATTCCATCTGACTACAAAGTAGAAATATCATCGAAGCTTATATCACAGTTCACCAGTACTTCAGATGATATGGACTTAAAGTATTGGGTAGCCCTCGAAAAGTCCTCAACTTATAAAGATTAATAGGAGATTATTATGTCAGATCACGAACAGGTTTATGATCTAAGTAACCGAGTTAGCCGTTCAGCAGTAGCTGTCATTGATGCTATTACACAACGCGGTGGATTCAAAGGCGAAGAGCTCAGCACTATTGGTACACTACGAGACCAGTGCATCCAGCTTATTCAAATTGCAGAACAGCGTGATGAAGAAGAGGCTGCCGAATCTGAATAGTTTACATTTGCTTAAAATTGGTTTAGAATATTATTATTACATTATGAGGAAAGCAAATGACTAAAGATTTTTTATGGGTTGAAAAGTACCGGCCGCAGAAAGTGGCCGATACTATTTTACCCGCAGACTTGAAAAATACATTTCAAAAAATAGTCGATACCGGTGACATGCCTAACATGTTACTCACTGGTACCGCTGGTCTTGGTAAGACTACAATCGCTCGTGCTATGTGCAATGAGCTGGATCTTGATTACATAGTGATCAATGGTTCCGAAGAAGGCAACATCGATACACTACGAGGCAAGATAAAACAATTTGCTTCATCTGTATCCTTACAAGGTGGATATAAAGTTATCATCCTTGATGAGGCTGATTATCTCAATCCACAATCGACACAGCCAGCTCTACGTGGTTTCATGGAAGAGTTTGCAAATAACTGTCGTTTTATTCTAACATGTAACTTTAAGAATCGTGTCATTGAACCACTACATTCTCGGTGTGGTGTATATGAATTCAATACGTCAAAGAAAGCTTTGGCTGATATAGCAGCTCAATTCTATAAGCGTTTCGTATACATATTAGATAAAGAAGGTGTATCTTATGATTCGAAAGCAGTAGCTGATCTGATTATGAAATACGCTCCAGACTGGAGAAGAGTAATAAATGAAGGACAACGACGCAGTATTGGTGGGAGTAGTATTGATGGCAGTGATACTAATTCTAGCAGAACTGGATTTGCTGACCTTTCTGCCAGTTTAAAAGAAAAGAATTTCAAGAAGATGAGGTCTTGGGTCGTAAACAATATGGACCAAGATACTGTAGGAATCTTTCGTGGTCTATATGACAATATGAATGAATACATAGAATCTCGATCTATTCCACAACTCGTTCTTATCCTTGCAGACTATCAATACAAAGACGCCTTTGTGGCAGACCATGAACTCAATGTTGTAGCGTGTATGACAGAGATCATGGCAAACGTGGATTTTAAATAATGGATGATTGTATCATATATGATTTTGAAACGTTAGGCAATCAGTATACTGGAGTAGCAGTATCTCTTGCTATTCTTCGTTTCAATGAAAGTAACTATGCTTTAGATCCTTATAACTATGATGACTTAGTAGAAAACACAGCTTTTATTAAGTTTGATGTGGAGGAACAAGTAAAGAAGTTTAATAGAAAGATCGATAAGTCTACGCTAGAATGGTGGGGAAAGCAATCAGAAGAGGCTCAACAGCAACTCAAGCCTTCACCGAGTGACGTATCTATTTCTAACCTTTGGAACTTTATGACAGAATATACACAAGGAATGGATATGCGGCGTGTATACACACGTGGTAATATGTTTGATCCAGTTCTTATGGAAAAGCTCCTGTATGCTTGTGATAAAGGAATACCATATCCATGGTGGAACGTAAGAGATACTCGATCTTTCCTTGATGGATTGTTATGGGGATCTGACATAGATAATAAGTTTATGCCCGATGGCTGTGCCCAATCATTTATTCATCACGATCCACGCCACGACATTGCACTTGATGTTATGCGTATGCAAAATGTTGTACGTGCGTTATGAGTCCATTTGATTATTTAAACGCAATCAACTTCACCAAAGAAGATATAATGATTGACGATATAACTGAAAAGCAATACAACGGTTTTATGGTGAATCGTGGTCTATCTTACTTTTCAGACACTGTAGCTATAGCAAATGAGATGAATATGTATGCTCATCTCGACAAAAAGCTTCAATTTCATTTTCTTATAAATATTGTCAGGAAGCGGAAACGCTTTTCGAAATGGAACAAACCTGACTTGGTACGTGATATTGAAGTGGTAAAAGAGTATTATGGCTACAGTAATGATGAAGCTAAACAAGCTCTTACACTCTTATCACCTGAGCAAATAAAAGAATTAGAAAAGAAGGTGAGTAAAGGTGGAAGAAAATAATGTAATAGAATGGTCCCCAACAACTATGTTGGAGATTACACTAAACGAACCAGATGACTTTTTAAAGGTTCGTGAAACACTTACTCGTATCGGCGTGGCATCACGCAAAGATCGTAAGTTATTTCAATCCTGTCACATCCTACATAAACAAGGCCGGTACTTTATTGTACACTTTAAAGAGCTGTTTATGTTGGACGGTAAGAAAGCTAATCTAGAAGAAAACGATATTGCACGTAGGAATACTATTGCTACATTGTTGAGCGACTGGGGTCTTATTGATTTTGTTCGTAAAGAAGAACTCAACGTTGCTCCTCTGAGGCAGATTAAAATAATTTCTTATAAAGAAAAGGACCAGTGGGAACTGTGTCCGAAGTATAATATTGGAAATAAATGAATACCGGCTATTTAAATTCGGTATAGCAATAACTATATAAATACAATCGGAGTGCGGATAATCCGGCTCTAAACAATCTTGCTTGACATAAGGAGATAACAATGACAGGCGTACACTCACTATTTCCGCGTTCATCTTTTGTAGGTTTCGACCATCTGTTCAATGAACTTGAATGGACAGCCAAACATGCACAGGATCATTATCCACCCCACAATATTATTAAAGAAGGTGAATCAGATTATCTGATTGAAATGGCCGTGGCTGGATTCAGTAAGGATGAACTATCTGTAGAAGTCAAAGACAGAACCTTGACTGTTACAGGTGAACATGTATCTAGAGGTAGAGAATTTATCCACCGTGGTATTTCGACAAAGAAATTTAAGCGGACTTTTAGGCTGTCTGAACACGTACACGTAAATGGAGCAGATATTCAGGATGGAGTCCTGGCAATTAAATTGCAGTACGTCATCCCAGAAGAAATGCGTCCTCGTAAAATCGCAATCGGTCATTACGAGGAACAAACAAATGACAAAGACACTAAACAACTTCTTACAGAAAATAACTAAATCATACGCTAAAAGCAGGCAATATCATAGAACAGTGAAAGAGCTGCGGGGTTTAACTGATAAAGAATTAAACGATATTGGAATTAATAGAGGCGACATCCATTCTATAGCAAGTAAGGATGTTGACATGAATCCTAACCTAAGAGGTTGGGTATAATGTATCATGATCAAACTATTAATACTAGTAACAGTTCTTTTATCCGGAGAGTCTGGCAGAGCATTGCAACTACATTTGAGGTCGTTGGATATGCAAGAGCAGCATCGCATTTAACAACTCTTGGTTATCATGAAGAAGCGAAACATTGCATGCTAGAAATAAGAAAGTTGAAAAGTTGATTGATCCAGATCATACGTATCTAAGACATACCATCGAAAAGAAAAAAGGTGGTAAATAAAAAAAAACCAAGAGGGGCTGTCATGGCCCCTTTCAACACATCACATAGGAAACACACACATGACAAATCCATTTCAAATTCGCTATGACGTATTAAACATGGCAAAAGATATGCTTGACAAAGCATACGAAAATCAGATGAGCCTAGCACACCAGATGATGGACATGCATAAGGAAAACTCTGAACAGCTAGCAGAAGCATACCAAAAGTATATTCCAAAGGCAATTACACCAGAAGAAATTAAAGCTCAAGCCGAAAAACTATATGAGTTTGTTTCAGAAAAAAAATAAATTTAGGGGGTTTACAAGCCCCCTTTTTTATGGTAGAATAGATCCAACATTGGAGGGTTTATTTTTTGGCATTCT
>Ga0181410_1001131_pt1 | contig 11410 bp, 26 predicted proteins | sample 33SPOviralmetaG_FD_130112 | JGI IMG/M metagenome (GOLD analysis project Ga0181410, IMG submission 130112) | Marine viral communities from the oligotrophic San Pedro Time Series (SPOT) site, San Pedro Channel, CA, USA - 33 SPOT_SRF_2012-06-20 | ecosystem: Environmental > Aquatic > Marine > Strait... | reverse complement strand
GAGAGCTGCATTAATATATGCAACCTTTGGTAGTGCATTGCAATATATGTTTACTGGTAAGTCATTACTAGAAAACAAAGACCCAACTAAAATAGATTTGGGTAACGGAGACACAATGGTATTTTCTAAACAGTTAATGGAACCATTGCATTGGGCAGTACACCCATATAAAACCTTAGTATCAAAACAAGGTAGTACACTAAAATTAACTGAACAATTATTATTTAACAAAAAGTTCTTGACAAGTCCTTTTCCTAGTCCTATCAGCGAAGAAGATTTATTTTCTTTATATAGAGCTAGAGACTATGGACAACAAATTGGCGAATCATTTATACCATTCTCTTTTAGAACACCGATTCAACAGATGATGAAAGATGGCGTACATTTTCAAGATGCGATCAACTATATACTAGGTAACTTTGGACACCCTGTCTACCCTGAAGGTAGAAGAACAAAGTATTACACAGGATTTAATTAAAATTTAGGAGGAAAAAACTATGGCTGGAACAGGCGTAGGAAAATTTAGTTCAACAGCAGGTAGCAATACAAGCAACTTAACTGTGAACTTTGCAGAAAACATGGCACCATCAAATGTCAATAATGCTGCTAGAGAATTAATGGGTCATATCAGAGATATGTACGAACAACTTGGAGACGGATACTTTGAGTTTGGTGACGGAGATGGTGAATATACAGTAGCAAGAAGTGATGCTGATACTATTACTATAACTTCATCATCTGACATCTCAAGTGTATACTTTGCAGGTAGAAAAATTAGAATCACTGATGGTGGATCTAATGTAGTCGAAGGCACTATTGCATCTTCTTCACACACATCTACTACACAAACTGTAAACCTTACAGGTATCTCTTTAGCTTCTGGAACTCCTACCAAAGTTGAACTAGGTGTAGATACTGCTGCGTTTGGTGGAAGATTAATACTAGATGATGATGGTGATACTTATATTGAAGCTCCTACTGATGATACTATTGATATCTATCTAGCTGGTGCTAAAGATTTTGTATTTACAGCTAATACATTTACTGCTGAATCAGGTAGTACAATAGCTGCACAAGCTCTTACTGCTACAACTATAACTGCTAGTGGTATTGTTAAAACAGATGACACTACTAATGCAACAACTACAACTGATGGATCATTACAAACTGATGGTGGTTTATCTGTAGCTTTAGATGCTGTTATAGGTGATGACTTATTTATGAAAAGTGATTCTTCTGTAATTCATTTTGGTGCTGATAGTGAAATAACATTAACTCATGTTGCCGATACAGGATTAGTTATAAATAGTGGTGCAGGATCTAATACACTTCAAATACAAAGTACAGATGCTGGCGGAAGTGCAGGACCAATATTAAAAATATTTAGAAATTCAACAAGTCCAGCTGATGATGATATAACAGGTAATATTAAATTTGCAGGACAAGATAGTGGAGGAAATGAAGTAAATTATGCTGAAATTTTAACACAACTTACTGACGTTACAGATGGTGATGAGGATGTTAGATTAATCATTAAAGGAATGGTTGGAGGCAATTTTAGAAAATTAGTTGACTTTAACGCTGGTGAAACAGTTTTTAATGATGACTCTGATGATGTAGATTTCAGAGTAGAATCTAATGCTAATGCTAATATGTTTGTTATTAATGCAGGCACTGAAAGTGTAAATATTGGAACTACAACTGGAAATGGTTTACTTAATGTTGTCGCTGCTGATGGAGTAAAAGCTAATAATTATGCTGTTAATATAACAAATTCAGAAGCAACAGCAGGACAGAATTTTGGATGTAATATTGCAGGTGGAACTAATGCATCAGACGTAGCATTTAATGTTAATAATTTTGATTCATCTGCTAACTTAATGAGACTTTATGGTAGTGGTAAAACTGCATTTCCAGCAACCACAGCTTTTGGTGTTGGAACTGACAGTCCAGGTGCTATTCTGCACGTGGATAATAGTTCTGGTGGCGTAATTAGAGTAAGTAGAAACGGTACTAGTACATCAAATTTCATGGCATTAGAATCAGATGGAACTAATGGAACTCTTAAAGCTGTTCAACAATTAATATTTTCATCTGGTGGTAATGAATCATTTCGTTCAGATGTAAATAGAAAACTAATGAGTAATGGTGAAACTGCTAGTAATACAGGTGAAGGTGGTTTGTGTTTAAACCAAGCAGCTAATGATGATGAAATAATGACATTTAAATCTTCTGATGTTGCACACGGAATTACAGTTCAAGGTCAAACTGATGACTTTTTACATATACAAAAAGTTACTGGAGCTAATGGAGGAGTAGAATTTAAAACTTTTAGTGAAGATCAATTTGGAGCTTATTTTACTTGTTGTGCTACAGATGCTAATACAACTACATCAGCATCTGCTTCTGGACCTTTTATAGTTCAACCGCATAAAAAAGATGGTACTGGTATAGGGTCTTTTAGTGATGCAGATGCTAATTTGTTTCTTGTAGCTAATTCCTCATCAATAAATTTTCTTATAAAAGCTGATGGTGAAATATTTAGTAATCAATCAGCAACAGTTGGAACTTATGATACCTTTGAAGATGCACAGTTAGTACGTTCTTTAGAATTATCTAGAGGATCAACAATGACAGGTTTAATTAACTCTCAATTTGATAAGTATATTAAATACAATCATGAAACATTAGCTGAAGCTAATCTTGTTGGTAGAGACAAAGATGGCACACCAAACCATATGGTTAATATCACTGGTATGCAAAGACTTCACAATGGTGCTATATGGCAACAATATGAAAAGACTCAAAGACTTGTTAATGCAGTCTATGAACTTGCTAAAGTAGCAGTTGGTGAAGAAAAAGCTAACGAGATACTAAAACAAAACGAAATTAAATTATTAAACTAAGGAGAAAACAATGGCAATAACAGCAAATATGACAACTCATGATGGTATAGATCTAACAGATGCATACGTCAGAGTAACGTCTACATACGTAAAAAAAATGAAAGCAACTGATGAAGAAGGTAATACATCAGATGCATGGAAACTTGTTTATGATGTTGAAATCTATAAAGATAAAGCAACACGTGATGATGAAGTTAAAGAATCAACTCACCGCATAAACAATAATCATGTACAACATTTTAAAATTGACTATAGCCTTGACGCTTCTGATAATCCTGTTAAATTAGCTTATGCTGATTTGAAAACAAACAGCGAATTATCAAACGTACAAGATGCATAGGAGATACAATGTTTAAGTTAAATGATAAAGAGTATGATGAATCTAAATTATCTGATAAAGCAAAAGCAGCTTATAGTAAACTCATAAGAGTTGCTGAACAAAAATCTGATTTAGATATTATCGCTAATTATTGGACAGCACAGCTCCAGGCTGAACTTCCAAAAGAAGAAGTATCAGATGGATCAGAGTCAGAAGAATAGTGTAGATATTGCTAGACTAGAAGGCAAGATTGACGTTATATCAGAACGATTATCTCAAATGAAGGATAATCATTTATTTCATATTGAAAAAGATATGCGTCAACTGCGTGCTTTAGTTTGGTTTATAGGTACTACAGTATTCATACAAATGTGTTACTTAATTATAAGAACACTAATTTGACATTGTAATACAAATCACCTTACAGTTGATTATGAACAAATCAATTCTCATTATATCAGATACTCATTGTCCGTATCATCATCCAGATCTAATAGAATTTCTTAAAGCTATTAAAAAGAAATATAAACCAGATCGTATTATACATATCGGTGATGAAGTAGATTCACACGCTATCAGCTTTCATGATAGTGATCCAGATTTATACAGCGCAGGAGATGAACATAAAGCATCCTTAGTTACTATACATGAAATGGAAAAACTATTTCCTGTTATGGATCTTATGGATTCTAATCATGGTAGCCTAGTATATCGTAGACAGAAAGCGTCAGGTCTACCGAGAGCAGCAATGAAATCTTACAATGAATTTTTAGAAGTAGGTGATGGTTGGAATTGGCATGATGATTTAATTATTACTATGTCTAATGGACAACAAGTATACTTCTGTCATGGTAAAGCTGCTAATGTATTAAAGGTAGCACAACAATATGGTTGCCCTACAGTTCAAGGACACTACCATAGCTCTTATTCTATTCAATACTGGGGTAATCCCAACAGTCTAAACTGGGGTATGCAAGTCGGATGCTTAATAGATGCTAAGTCTCTAGCATTCGAATACATGAAAACACAAAAATCTAGACCAATCATTGGATGTGGCGTTATATTAAATGGACTCCCAAAGTTGATACCTATGGTTTTAAATAAAGGTGGAAGATGGAACAAAGAACTGACTTAGAATATTTAACAACTCCTAAACAAGGAGTAAAAATTGTTAAGAAAAAACTTTATTTATATATCAATTCAACAAGGGGAATCTATGCAGAAAACAGACTCACAAGCGAAGATGCAATTAATCTCGCAAGACAATTACTTAACGGAGCAAACCAACTTAACTGAGGAGCCAATTATGTATGAGCCTGAAAGCAATAGACGACCTGGAGTAACTAGAAAATATGAAATGGATAATCATAAGTTCTATGTAAACATAGGTTATGATCCTAAAGATATGTTACCAAGAGTGGTACGTATCTGGAGTGATATGAAACAAGGAACTACATTTAGCGATATGTTGATTGATCTATCTGATGATATTACTGAACGATTACAATTAAGAAAAAACTTAGACAAGTCTTTAGAAAGAATGGCAGCAGCTGCACCACGTAGAGGTGATGGTACTGCATCTACAATACAAGGATTAGTTGTAGACGAACTTATAAAGTCTTATTACCTGGAGAAGTAAATGCCTTTTGAAATGATTACCATGCTAGGATCTACAGTCCTAGGAGGGTTGATGTCCATCTGGAGTCAATCTATTAAAGCTAAACAAGCTGAACAAAAAATGTTATTGCAAAGAGCTGAAGTACAAACATCAGCTTTTAAAGAAGCAAGAGAATATGAGAACGTAGGATTCCAATGGACTAGAAGAATCATAGCATTGACTGCTATCTTTGCTATTGTTGTACTACCTAAGATACTTCCATTAATAGATCCACAAGCACAAGTGATTGTTGGGTATACAGAATGGAACCCTGGTTTCTTATTCTTTGAAGGTAAAGATGTAATTAAATGGGTTCCTATGGCTCATAGAGGTATAGTCATTACACCATTAGATACTAATTTAGTAGCAGCTATTGTAGGCTTATACTTTGGTGGTAGCCTGGTTAAAAAATGATTTGGATTCTTACTGTAATGATGTGGTATGAAGGCGAACAAACAAGGAATACTTACTTACAAGAGTTGCAATTTATTTCTGATACTGCCTGTAAGGATTATCTATTTACTAATAAGGTAATGCTTGTAGATAGCTTACTAGAAAAGTTTAGAAACATTGAAGGAATGGATATGCAATCATTTGAATACTTTTGTGAAGGTAAGTTTGTAGAGCTAGATGAAGTATGAAACTCTCAGACTCTACACAAATCTCTCTCCCAGCTCGTAATCTTTTAGCTATCCTAGCTGCGGTAGCAGTAGGCACTATGTCTTATTTCACTATTGTTGAAAGACTTAATTCAGTAGATACGACTCTACAGTTAATGGAAAAAGATTTAGAAGCAGCCAACTCTTTTATAGATGGTGTGCCTAAAGGAGACATGGTATCCCCACAAGTCCAGGAGCTTTATATGTTAGTAGAATACTTATCATCTAATGTTGAAAAACTTAAAGAACAAATGGAAGCAGAGATACCACTTATATTAAAGAATGAAATGATTATACAGTTTCATGAAGATCGTATTATAGATTTAGAGGAAAGAAAGAATGGGAGTCATTGAAGCAGTTATCATTCTTAGTTTATATATCTATGATGGTGGTAACAAGACTATAGAAGGTTGGTATCACCAGGACAATTTAAGTTCATGCCTTGCTGCTAAACGCATTGCTGAACGTAACTCAGGTAATCAAGTACAATACACTTGCACATTAGAACAATGTGTAATGAGTACGGACTCTACAGGAACTAAACATTGTGAAAAAATTATTAAAGAATAAAGTTAATGCAGACAACACGATTGATATGGGAGTGGATATTGGTATTCTTTGCCTTGATATTCTGGCTGCTCCTATCCTTATTCCTGTCCGTATTGGAAAGTTTATAATTAAGAAAGTAATTAAAAGAATAACAAAGTTAATCTATCACTCTATGCATAGTTAACTCTTTTATTCCACATGCCTTTGACGTAACCAGTATCTCTTACTTCATGATACTTGCGTACAACATACTCAGGATCAAGTCCTGCTAGACTACATACCATTTGGAAATCTTCTGACTTAGTTTCAAACCAAGTGCGCGCAAGATGAATAGAATTATTATTAGGTCTATCTTGTGTCTTACCATTCTTCTTTTTAATAGGAGGTAAAATCTCTCTAGTGGCATCATGAAATTGTTGGGCTATAACATTAACCCATAAGTTTTGTTCTGGTGTCATTGATAAGTTCCTTTACTTTTTCTAAGTAGACTATGGCATCTGCCATTTCTTCCTGTGTATCTTCAATCCATTGAAGTAAAGGTTTATCTGCAGTACGCATGGTATTACCGTATTCTATAGTTCCTTTGTTTGATCGTTCAATCATCTTTGCGCAGAGCTTACTAACCAACTCATCCTTACAAAGTTTATTAACAGCATCTACCATACCAGGAATTGGTTGATAATCTTTCATATAGCACCTGCTTTAGTTAGTGATTGAAACTGAGAACAATACATATCATTATCTTTTCTACGGAAGTTATCTTTCTCTTTGAGTCTTATAGATTCTTTCATAGCTAACAGATGTTGTTTGTATTCATCACTCTGTCTAGCCCAATGTTCTTTCATTGCACCTGACAGATCATCAGGAGCTTTGAATACTTGTTCAGCTAGTACAGTTCTTAGATACTCTTTAACATAACTAGCTTGAGCTACGTGTTCTGCCTCAGTATCTTCGTTATCATAGTTTTGTTGGAGAGCTTTCTCCATACCCTCTCTTGTAATGATTGTCATATTGTTCCTTTCTAGAATGGTACTTCATCATCAATGTCATCATCTACAGTTGCACCAGGGAATGCATCTTGTATATCTTTGACTACATCATTTGTTGTTCCTTTTCTGTAACCATCGACACCTATCTTAATCCACTTGGCAACTTCGCCTGATGGATCTTTTAGTTGTACACCTTTCTCATGGTGTAAAGTCATAAGCACTTCGGTGATTCGACCAGCCAATCCTACTGCTATCATATCTTCAGGTAACGCTGTAGATTTCTTCGGTGTCGCTGACGCTCCACCGCTAGATGGTGTTGACTCTGTTTCGTTTACATCTTTATCAGGTCTCTCTACTTTGAATGCAGTAGCATTACCATTACGTTCTTGTCCATAGTGTACCATAACTTGATCTCCAACTGATACTTGTGGATCAAACTTACAGTAGAACTTTATCTTAGTTCCACTTTGATTTAGTACAACAGGCATGAACCATTGATCCTTACCTGGTTTCGGTGGTGATATGTAATCCACTGTACCTACTGATTTATTTAATTCCATTATTATTCTCCTTGCTATGTTAGTTAATCCTATCTTTGTAGTACCATTAGTTGTTCCAAAGCGTTTTCGCATTATCACGATCCTCTTGACTCCATTTGAATCCATCAGTATTCAATGGTATCATTTGTTTAAATGTTTGTGTGTTAGGAACATTACGCATAAAGGTCTCCAAAGACTCAAATGAATTTAACATAGTTTCGTAATTTGTGTTAATAGTTTTTTCATCTAATTCAAATACTGCTGACTTCTTATGTGAGGCATAGACTAGCGTTGCAGGCTTACCCAATAGAACTGAGTACAATGATTGTTGCCTGACATGATCTTCTCTTGGCTTAGTTGGTACTGCTAATGTAGCCTTGGTATCGACTATCATATTCTCATATTCAAAGTCTGTTACTGTGGTAATAGGGTACTCTAAACTATCTAGTGAATGACGTTTATAACTTTGAAACAAGTGTGGTATACCAGCATCAGGGAAATGTTCTTTGATTGCGTTGGCTAAGTTAACGGATATGCTGCCAACCTTATCTGTCTCATCAAACCATTCACCATCAAATTGTTTTACCATATGATTAGTAGAGTGTTCTACTACATCAGCATCTGATCTTTTATAAAACAAACTTATTGCACAGCCAAACTCTGCTGAGTTACCCATACCCATACGAGGTGTAGTCTCAGATCTATTACCAAGTAGATGTCGATAGATCCATTGTGATGGGTTATTGTACCAGTCATTACCCTTACTGGCACTATGTCTATAATCGTTAATCTTCATTGCATTCCTTTCATGAATAACTTATATTTTTTATATGTCTAACTATGATGAGCCACACTTTAATTATAATAGAGAAATCATAATCACTCAACCAAATAAGAATAAACCTGCACATATTGTAAACATTAGAGAATCTTCTATTGAAACCATGTACTATCGTAGACATATAGATGCTACACAATATACTGCTGGCTCTATCTTTAGACGTAAGTGGGAGATGTCTCAACTAATATCTAAGCCAGAGCTAGGTATCAGGGTAGATTGTTCTACCAATCCTACTATTGCTGACAATAAATTAGATGCCATACAGGATCTTAATAGATTGCATGGTGTCATTGGACAGAACCATTATGAACTGCTAGAATATGTGTGTGGTTTTGGCAACACTATTAAACAGATGAACTCTAAGTTTAAACTATCTAAGCGTAGAGGTGGTCCAAAATTCCGTGAAGCTCTTGATGAAGCATCAATCTTTTATGGTCTAAAAGATAAAGGAAATACTATACGTGGCAATAAGAAACGCTAAACATCTTAAGAATGTTAGGCAGTATCCTTGCTCTTACTGCAAGACTGATATAGATATCTGCGCGCACCATCTTACTCATATCAAACCTAATGGTATGTCTATGAAGTCTGATGATTGCTGGACTGTACCTTTATGTCCTATGTGTCACCATAAACTACATCATTACGGAGAGCGTAGATTCTGGAGAGAACGTAACCTCGAACCAGGTATCTATGCAGCTATCCTATACCAGGAATCCCTTGACAAATGATTCCCTTAACTTATAAATTTAATTAGAATAACCAGAGGTGTATCTAAATGCCTGATAAGAAAGAACTTTCTAAATCACAGAAGTACATGAAGAACCTAGATATGGACAGGTTAGTTGACTCAGTACAACAAAGCCTTGATTGTCCTACAAAGATTGCAGATGCTATAGCCAAACTTGTATCTGCTAAGATCTATCTAGAGATCGTATGTGAAGAAGAAGATATGAACGACTATTTACAAGACTTAGAGGATCAGCTACTTATACACCATGTCAAAGACCAAACAATCCATTAATAACAAATCAATCAAAGTACATTGTACTGATATTAAAATTGAATTGACAACCCCTGATTTTGGTGATGATAATCTTACGGACTGTTACGGACACTATCTTAAACGTAAGAATCTTATACAAATACAGTCAGGTCTATCGGACATTGACGAAGCAAATACAATATTCCATGAACTGATGCACTCTATAGCCTGGCTTACTTGCGAAACAAATGAAGGCGGTGCATTAGATAAAGATGATGTAGAGGAACGAGTCATCAACAACTTCAGTAATTATTGGATCGGTATCTTCCGTGAGAATAAATGGCTGCTTGATTACTTTAAAGAAAAACTTTAGCGAGAGCCTAACGCCACCAGGTAGCGAACCTGATCCGACTTCGGCTCTCTGTTCTCTTGAGAATATTTTAGCGAGAGAGCCACTACAGTTATTATCTAGAATCTGGCTGACTCTCTCTATCGGTACAACCACCGAATATTTTTACCAACCAAATTCATCATCAGGATTCATTTAGTTTGTAACTCTTTTAGATACTTCTTTAATGCAAGTATCATAATATCTTTTTCTGTAATATTGATTATTACTTTTCTTGTAGAAGGATAGATATCATTAATATGTTTTAGTGATATGTCCTGGCATTCTTTTAGCATAGCATTAATCTCATCATGCTGTTCATTGCTTACATAGAATGCTTTATACTTTCCGTTTCTCATTGCTTTCTGTTGTTGGTAATTGTTCATCTGTTAATCTTTCTCTGATCTTATCTTTTATTTTATTAGCTGTATCTTTGTCAAGACCATCAATGACTAGATGTTCATCCAACCAATCTTTATCTTTTACTTGTGCCATGTAATCCATGAACTGATCTAATTTAAAACTCATAGTTTAGAACCTTTCTAATGTAGCAGTAGAGAGAAACGCTAGATGTGTACATTTTTATTCTAGATTTCGAATCCTTACACTCATCTCTCTCTACTTATTAAGTACAAATAAGAGTCATAATTAAAAACATTTCTCAATCTAGAATTATGTTGTTTGTAACTAAGCTACACTTTGTACTTAAATATTTTAAGGCGGTAGGAGAAACAAGAAACCTACCACCCATTTCTCAGGGGAGAAACTTATTTTATATAAGATGGTTTAGCTATCACACTAAACGCAACTCTTGGATTATCAACCAATGCTTGTGCTGATTCATAATCAATTAACTTATTGATCTCAATCATCAAGCTATTAGTTACCTGTATAGGTACATAACCCTCAATACCATCAGGAATAAATTTACCATCTTGGTTTAACCATTTAACTTTGGGGTACGCCTTGATGTATATCTCCTGTTGATCCTCTGGATTCATTGCTGGATTGTTCATACTCTTCTCCTTTCTTGTAAATTCTTTCTATATGTTTTGTTTCAATAACATTTAGTTCTTGTAATACTTTTAATAACTCTAGCATTTCATATCTAGCTTTCAATATATCTGTGCTATGTATAGATTGTCTATCATGTATATCTGATATTATTTTTGTAATCTGTTTTAATACTTCATCCATTAGTACCAGAACTCCTTTGTTTCCCATAACGCTTTGTTGATATAATACGCTGTCATCTGCCAAGCATTACGTCCATAAGCAAACACAGGTAATCCTGAAACAACAAGACCAACAAACGACCAGGATAATATCTTTACCCAGTTCTTAGGTTTGTGTTTCTTTTGTTCTCGAATCTTTTGTAGGTGTATGTATTCTTCTAGTTCTTTTATTTGTTGATCTCTCCAATGCATCTCATGTATTATCGAGACAACATCTTCCTCATCATACTTAGTGTTTTGTTTGTTTGAGTTGTTCATCATAGTTCCTTACTGCATCACTCAATTCAAATTCAAAGATCATCTCAAGATCATCTCGACTATAGAAGTTCATTACATTGTCATT
>Ga0181410_1001125_pt1 | contig 11443 bp, 7 predicted proteins | sample 33SPOviralmetaG_FD_130112 | JGI IMG/M metagenome (GOLD analysis project Ga0181410, IMG submission 130112) | Marine viral communities from the oligotrophic San Pedro Time Series (SPOT) site, San Pedro Channel, CA, USA - 33 SPOT_SRF_2012-06-20 | ecosystem: Environmental > Aquatic > Marine > Strait... | reverse complement strand
CCTCTGTTTGTACCAAGCTCTTGTGTAACTGTTAGTTCACCACTTGCATCAAATCCTAAAACTTTACTTGCTCTAGCTGTTGCTCCTACAGCAAACTCTGTAGAGGTCATAGTATTAGTTCTTGAAAGTTTTATTGATCTATCAAGTTCTTCTTGGATTTGTTGAGTAGTCATGGTTGCACGATCCAAACCCTCTTCATGTGTCTCCGCAGGGAATGGATCATTAGCGATATAATCTATCGCTTGAGTTTGCGGGACATCTCTAATTAAAACAACTGTCTCTGTATTAGTTGGAATATTACCAGATGTAAAAACTACATTACCACCAGATGAACTTCCCGCTCCTGTTACCGTGTAATGAGTTGTTATTGTTTTAACTGTTTCTGTTCCTGTTGCAGATCGTATGATAACTTTAATATCTGAATCAGCAAATATCTTGTAGCCATAAACAAAAGTTGTTTGACTACCATCCCCCGAATAACTATTTTTTACTGTTGTGCTTGATACTGTCATACTTAAAATCCTTTAAACTGTGATGATGGTTTTGTAAACAAATATTCTTGGTTATAATCTCTTTTCATTCTTTTTTCCACTCTTTTTAACACACCCGGGTTCATTGTTTCCATTAACTGATGACCAAGAAGATAATCGTATGCAGACTTAATATAAAATATATTAAGAAAAGGTATGTTACTTTGTATTGCTCTAAAAGCTGCTTTACCTGCTTTACCACCTTCGCCACGAATACCATAACTAATACCAGCTAAAATATCAAATGCTGTTAAAAAAACTGGTCCAGCAAGACCAGCAGCTACATCACCTGCACCTCTAACTTCTTTAAATAAAACATCTCCATAAATACCTAAACCACCACCTTGTAAGAAAGCTGCTAAAACTGTGTTAGCTTTTAGTGGATCACGAGGTCCTCTTCCTTTTAATAAATCTTTTATTGTCATAGATAAGTAACCCATAAATAATGATGTTGTCATTAAAGCAACCATACCTACAGCACCTCTACCATAATCTGCTTTTGTAGCATTTGGTCCTTTAAAATAAGATAATTCTCTACCTAGTACTTTATTTAATATAGCTAAAGGAAATGCCTTGAATTGACCAAGAAATCTTATTGCTTCTCCCGGAGCAGTTCCTGCCAATAAACCTTGTGTCATATCTCCTTTTAATCTAGCATCTGGTTCTATTACTGCATAAATTGATCTATCTAAAAGCATACCAGAAACAGAAGATTTAAATCTTTCTTTTTCTACTCCTAACTGTCTTGCAGTTAATGAATCAACATTTAATATTTTTTTCATATCAGTATCAGATATTTTATCTAACATACCAATGTTAATAAATTCTGTACCATCCTCTGCTTTTTCCATAGCAATTTTTCTGATTACATCCCATTTTGTAGAATCAATATTATACATCGTAAATAATTCTTTTAGTTGCGGATTTAAATCTTTAAACTTTATATTTTTTTGTTTAGCAAAATAATTTGCCATACCTAACATTGAGCCTTCTTTTAAAGTGTTAGTCCACCAAGCTAATGCGTTGTATTTAAAAAATGTTCTTTGTGCATTAGTCCATCCTTTACTTAGATTATCTCCTACTTGGTATCTAGCCGACATATCGTAAATAGTATTATCAACAATAAATCCTAGCATTTGAGCTATATCTTTTTTTTGTTTAGTATTTTTAATTCTTAGTAAACTTCCTAATGCTTCTGCCATACCACCTAAAAATGATCTGCCTTGAAATCTCATTTCTGATCCGTAAATTCCTATATCTGCTGCCGCTGAAATTGTTGCACCACCTAGTTTAGCCATTGATGCTATAGACCTTGCTATTGCTGAATATCTAGCAACACCAAAATCTGCTACTGTATAAATAGAACCATCTACAACTTTCATGTATTTATCAAATTGACCTGCTTTAGACATATTTGCTGATTGACCACCTTTACCTTCAGCAACTAATCTTCTCTGTACAGCAAATCTAATTTTTTCAAAATTTTCTTTTGGCTTTGCTCCTAAAGCATCTATCATTCCAATGTTTCTTCCAGCAGTTTGTATACCAGAAAAAAAAGATTCTTTTAAATTACCTACTCCAAACTTTTCATTATAATCAAACCAATCATTAGCAGTTTTAAAATGTAAAATTCTTTTTACTTTAGAATTTTTAGTAATATTATTTACACTTCTTGATCCGTAAACACTACTTGCTCCATCTGCTACTAAATATTTATTACCTACTAAAGTATTAAATATTTCTTGTAAAAAATTTTCTCTATCATCTGTATTAGCAAATGTTCTATTTTCATCTAATTTTTGCATTACATAATTTTTCCATGCAGTATAATTTTTTTGATAATTAATATCTGTGCCTTTAATACTGTCATCAAGTTTAATATCTTCTAATTTTAATCCTAATGAATCTGCTGCGTTTCTAACTCTAAATGGATCATGTGATTGTTTAACAATATAACCCCACATTTTTTCAATGTTAGCTCCTCTATCGTTTAATTTTTGTCTAATCATTTCAGAATACTTTTCCATAATTTCTGCGAGTTTTAAAATTTTAGGATTAGTTTCTGTTACAGGTGGTTTTAAACCAGTAATTTTTTCTAGTTCTGTTTGTTGTTGTCCTAATTCAGACATAGCATTACTTACTCTTCTTTGTGTTTCAGCTTCTGATAAACCTTGTAATCCATCTTTAAACATTGTTTCTAAATTGTTAGCTCTTAACTCTGCATTAAAACCAGCAATAAGTTGATTAGCTTGTGCAAATTGTTGAACTGAAACTGCTGATCTTGCACCTTCTACTCTTCTATTAGAACCTACTAAAATTGCTGTTAAACCTTCTTCAGCATTATCTGGAAAACTTTTTAAAACAAACTCTGTTAGTTGCCTTACTTTAATTTCACTTTCTAAAGCATTTCTTTTATCTATTATCTTTTGTGCTTTAATTTGTGCAGATACATCTTTAGCTATTGCATCAACATTAACTTCATCTACTTTAGATAAACCTTTTTCTGCTTTAGCTAATTTAATAGAATTAATTATTTCATCTTTTTTAGCCGAAGTAATAGATGATTTTTTTAATAATTTTTCTACTCTAACTAAACATTTGTCTGCCATACTTACCTTCCATCTACGCAGTTAATTGCGTCTTTAATAATTTCATCTAAATCTTTTGATTTAGTTTGTACTTCTGTTAGATCATCAGTAGTAACTTTAACTTCTGAATCTCCTTGTTCAAATCGTAAATTTAAATCTTTTTGAGATTCTTTGATAGTATTCAGTTGAGTTTCTAAAGATTCTAGTTCAGTATTAGATTGAGTTTCATCTCTGTTTACAATATTTCTTTTTAAATTATTTAGTTCTAAATCATCTACTGATTGTTTTGGTGTCATAGCTATATCTGGATTTGGTGAAGCATTTTGCGTATTTCTTAATATAGGATCAGCATTAACTATAGGAGTTGTATCTACAGCTTGATCTAACAATATATCTCCTGTTGCTTTTTGTAATAATTTTACTCTAGTCGTGTTATCCGTTGCTTCTAAGGCTTTCATAATTTCAGAATTTTCTGGATAATATTCTCTATATAAATTTATATCTATATCTGTTGCAGTATCATCGCCAAGTATTCTTTTACCTTCTGCTACTCTTGCATTAAATCTTCTACGAGTATTTGCATCTTTTAATTTACCAGCACCAACATGAAGTCCGCTACCTAAAATTGTTCCAAAAGTAACATTTAAAAAACTATCATATAAATCGTAATCAGATTGTAAAGATTTAGCTACACCATAAACAATAGGCTCAACAAGTGTTGCACCAACTGCACCTTCTACTGCACCTCTTGTAGCTCTTGCTCTAGTAAATCCTACTTGTGCAACTTTCTTGGCAAATCTAGCTTGTCCATAAACAGGAATGAAAGAAGCCGCAATGTTAATTGGATCAAGAAAACTGGTAGCTAATCCTGTACCAAATTTAGCTGCACCAACATAGAAACCACCATTAAAAGGATTCCATGAACCTTTAGGTCCTCTTGCCATAATACTTTGTCTGGCTCTTTCTTCATTTTTTTCTCTTACCATAATATCAACAACTGATTGATATTCATCTTGCTCAAAGTGCAAACCTATTTTAGCATATTCTTTATTTAATTCTTCTCGACCAACTTGTATATCTTGAGTAAACTTTGATCGTTGTCTAGCATTGTAAAGATCACTATAATTTAACAAAGACATAACTGGGTTAAAGTTCCAGTTGTCTGATGCTACTGCTCCTAACGATTCATATAAATTCATTTTATATTGATCGTAACCAGATTCTTGAGCTGTTTCGTTTAAGTTTAATCCAAATCCTAAATTCATATTATTTTTTTCTATTTACAATAACACCTAAAGCCATAGCTACAGCTAGATCACTATCTGATTCTAATAGTTGAGACATTTCTTTTTTAGATTTATTTGCTAAAACTTTAACTGCATTTGTTCCATATTTAATTGAAAAGAAGTTTTCAAATTTTGGTCCAAATATTGCAGAAGAATTATTTAATAAATCTAAAGCTGTTGTAGGTTCAACTTGCCAATATGATCTTGCTGGACCACCACCTTTTTGAACTTTAGTTTTATACCCAGATTCTATTTGTCCAATAGCATTAGCTAGTTCTGTTAATTCTTGTGCAGTAAAATCTTTATCTCCTACAAATATTGGTACTATTGATTGAATAGAATTTTGTGCTTCAGTAGGAATATTATATGTATCGCTAATAGCTTTTAAAGCTCTTGCATTTTTTTTAGGATCGTTAGTTGTTTGATAAGTTGTTCCCCAAGTATTAACAATTTCTTCATTTTTTAAAGTTGTTTTTTTATTAGCAAAGCTCATAGCTAATTCTTTTTCATCAACAGTAAATCCAGCATAACCTTTAATTGCTGCAATCTCTGCTTCAGATGGAACTTCTTTTACTCTTAATTTATTTATATCCATTACAATATCTGTTCCCGGCAAATTGTAACTACCATCGTTAAAGTTAAAACTTAATTGTTGATTATTGCTATTTAATATAGGAGCAAATTGATCTCCGTCTAAAACAATACCAAAAACTAAACCATTACCATCAGCTGTGTTTCTCCACTCACCGCTTGTTCTCATCATTCTTTTATGTTTTTCAGACATTTCTTCTTCAGTAATACCTTGATTAAAAGGATCGGTGCTTTTGTATGCTACTGCACCAAACTCTTCTATATATTCTTGTTGAATTAAATCTGCTTTATCTCTTACTGAATTTACTGTTGTGCCATAAGATGTTAGTGCTTTACCATCATAATTTCTTGGGATAAAATATGTTTCTTCTATTTCAAATTTAGAAGTAAATGCGTTGACAGCTGATTTTATAGCACTATCATTATCAAATTTAACATTAGTAAATCTTTCATTAATAGCATAGTAAGCTAAAACATTTTTTATTTCTTCTACCTGTTGACTAGCAACACTACTATCAACATTATTATTTCTACGAATAATTGTTTCTAATTCTAAAAAATCAGAATTAGCAGCAATTTCTTTTTTAACATCTTTTAAAGTCATTTCGTTACTTTCACCCCAACTTTTTAAGGCTTCCTGTTCTTCTTTATTATCAAGACCAAATGCTTTTTGTGCTTCTAACGGAGTAAAAACTGTCATAGCTAAACTAGCAGTAATAGGTAATCCAGCTGCTTGTAATTCTTGAAGAGCTTTAGAATCATTATCTCCAAAATTAGTTGTAATACTTTGTAATAAGATTTGAGATTGTGTAGCATTACCTTGAGCAGTTTTCTGATAATTGGCTACAAAGTTTTCTGCTTCTGTTTTTGTCATCACTCTTTGTTGAGTTGTTGGCACACCTAGCTCAATTTGTATTTCAAGCATCTTAGTTGTAATTTGTCTTTTTAACTGTGTTCTTAATTCATCATCTGTTTCATTGGTAAACTCTTCGTTTAACTCAACAAGTTCTGGATAATGAGAATACACATAAGAAGCAGAATCATCTTCAATAGCTTTAACTCTAGTTTCAGCTGCCTTCTGATATTCTTGTGCAATAATTTGTCCTTTAGCTTCACCTGCTTGTAATACAGCTTGTTCAGAATATTCTTCTACTAATGTTGAAATATCTTTATTATTAGATGTAAATATTATTTTTTTATTGTCTGCTGTCGTTGTTATAATTTCTTGACCTTGTAACATTTGATTAACTTCTATTTGTGATAAAACTTTTTTTGCAAGTTCCATATCAAATGCAACTTTTTTACCAACAGCTGAACCAGCTAAAACATTTTTCCATTGTGTTCTTAATTGATCTGTTAATATTCTATCCGCTTGTTGAATTAATTTTTCTCTTTGTTCTAAATTTAAATCTGGATATAATGCACTTTTTTTTCCTTTTTCTAATTCTAAAAATGCAAGTCTAGGATTATCACCTATATCTTTGTTAGCTTGAAATCCTTGAACAAGAGCTGGAATATTATTAATCATTTCATCTAATTTTGGAGTAGGTATTTTACCAGTAAAAGCATCTGTGTATAATTTAGTTAAGTTTGTTTGCAGAGTAGCATAATCAAAAGCATTAACATTACCTGCCATACCAAATTCATCTACAACATTTACATTTTTATCATTATAAAGAGCTTGAGTTAGATAAGCAGTTTCTGCGTCTGATACTTGGTTTTTTAAATCAGTAAAAACATTTTTTTCTACTGTATTATCAATTCTAAAAATTCCTCTATTGACAGCACTTAAAGCATTGTTTTCAAATAAAGTTTGACTAGCACTATTAGTAGATTGTCCTTTAAATTGACTAATTAATCTATTTGTTTGTTCTTTGTAATAAGCATTAGCAGCTTCTTTATTTACTCCTAAGACACTATCGTTAGCAATATAATCTTCAACAGTTTGTAATTCTCTAGTAAATTCATTTCCTAATCTTAATGCTTCAGTTCTGTTCTGTGTATCGTTTGCTTGTACAGCTTTTTTTACAACAAAATCTGTTACAGGAGATAAAGCATTAGCAACAGTTTGTGATAAAGGAACTTGTAAATTAGACTTAACACTTCCAACTTGTGCTGTAGGTCTTGCTTCAGATGTGAATGTAGGAATTTTAGGCACTATACTCCACCTCTTAATCTTCCATCAGCACCAATAGTAGTGCTAGTTTCATAGGGTTTATTATTAAAGAAGGAAGATATTTTTTTTTCTCCAAAATTTGTTGTAGCTAACAAACTAGTTCCAGCTTTAGCAACAGTAGATATATTTGCTAATCGTGCTTGTTGTCTTGCCATTTCTCCTTGTATTCTTGAAAATTTTGCTTCTTCCATTTTATTAGCCGCACCAACATCTGCATTATATCTTGTAATTTTTTTATTCATTTCTGCTTCTAACGCATTAGCTTCTGTAACTCTTGCTCCAGAACCGCTAGTTATATCAACACCAGATTTTGCTAAAGCAACTTCTACTGTTCCTACTGATTGTCTAAACCTTTGGTCAAATCTTGCAATGTCAAAGTCAGCTTGTTTATTAATTTGTCCTGCTTCTTGTTCTGCAATAGTTGCGTTTCTATTTGCTACTCTTTGATTATATTTACCAATAGCACTTTGTTGTTTAACCTGTACAACTGTTGTTCCTATTGTAACTGCTTGTGCAACACTCATTAAAATAACCTCGCATACATATATTGGTCTGATCCGTCAAATCCCCATTTTCTCATTAAACCTTCTCTTTCTAAACCTAACCACTCTGCAAATCTAATGCCTTGTTTAAAGTCTTTTCTAATGCCTGTTTGTACTCTTTGTATATTATGTTCTTTTGCAACTCTAGCAAAATCTTTTTTAATAGCTTTTGCTGTGGCTAAAGGATATTTCCACATTTCATTTGTAGCAATAACCCAACCTTCAGCAACTTGACCCCACACCATTTTCATACCTGCTGAAAATACAGGTGTGTTATTTATTAATCCTGTAAATGCTAGATTATCTTGTTCTAAATTTTTTGCATCGCCTTGTAATGTTACAAATTCAGCATCGCTTTCTAAAATTTTATAATTAGCTTGGCAGGAAAAAATAAATCTACCATGTTCAAAAGTATAGGGAACTATGTTTAATTTATTAATCATTTGTTTGTAAGTCCGGGTATAAAGATAAAACAGTTAAAGGTAAAGGTTGTGTTTGTCTAACAAAAATAAAACCATCGGTATCATAGTTACCTCTAAACTCTACAGTTTTATCGCCATTAAATGTTGGTAGTCCTTGATCCATAGGATCAGATGATTTTCTAAATGGTACTCTTTCCATATCTCCTAGATTACCACCAACTTCTACTCCAATAGATTCAAATAGTCTTAATGTAATTTCGTATATTCTTTTTGTTTTAGCTTGTGATGTTCCGTTTTGTGAACCAGCATCAAGTCTCATTGTTTGTAATATAGATGGATAACCTAATCCTACTTTTACATCTGTAGATGGTTTGTCTAAAGTAATAGAACCATCTGTAACAATTTTAGTAGGGTGTGTTGAGCCATTAGATAAAATGTGTACTGTTTGACCTTCTAAATAATCTAATCCAGATATAGTACTAACAGCTGTACCACTATAAGAAGCTGCACTATCTAAAAAATTAAATGTTGTGTTATCACTTGCTGTAAATTTAAATGTGTTTAAAAATTCTACATATCTTCTTGTAATATTATTTATAGTTCTTTTAACAATAATCCATGTTTGGTATTCATCGTTGTCTGTAGGAATTACTGCAACACTTTCACATTCAGCTTTAGTTTGACTAACAGTTGTTAATCTTGTTGTGTCAAAACTTTTCATACTTAAATAACTTAATCCTGTAGGAGCTGTCTCTACTAATGTAATAACATTAGAACTAACTGTAGCTGTAACTCCTGTTAAGCTATTTGTGTTAGCAGTATTAATAGCATTTTTTAAATTAGTCGCTGTTGTGTCATTATTCGTTTCTGTTTTAAATTGTTGAGCAGAAGCTGTACCCGTTGTAGAAGTAAAAGTAATTTCTGTACCATCTGATTTTGTAATTACAATTCTTGTACCTGTTATAATGTTTGCATAATCTGTAACTGTAATTGTAGGTATACCAGAAATACCACCAAAGATATGTCTGTGCCAAGCTGTTACTTCTTGTTCTCTTTGATATGTTAATCCTATAAGTTCACCATCTCCACGAACTCCCCATATAATCTGGTTAGGTTCTTGTTGGTAAGCTAATTGTGATAGTCCACCTTCTGTAATGTGTTCTGAAAGAATAGTCATGTCTGGTGCTAAATATCCATCTACATCAAAGTTGTAAGCTAACTCTCTTACTTTTCTTCTAGCACGTTGTAAAAATAAAGTTACGTTACCAACTGATATAGCATCTAAATTTGATGCACCATGATTAGATTGTTTTTTAATTAATATGTTTGTTGGTGTAATAGCACTATCTGTACCACCACCGGATACAGAAAATTCACCACCTGCTGTACCAATAACCAAAGTTCTAGTTGCTGTCATAAATCTAATTGCATTAACTTGATTAGATGCAATCGTATAAATAATAGCATCGCTATCTGCTACATTGCCACCAATGTTTGCATCCATGTTTTCATAGTCACCAGATTTAGAAAAGAATACTGTTTGGGGTTGGTTAGTTGTTCCTGCAAATACTAATCTTTGTTCAAAGAAAGTAACACAAGATGGAAATCCTGTTGTGTTAGAAAACGATCCTAGTTGCCAAGCAGTAATAGCATTGGCATTTGCATAAGCTATAGTAACATCTACTGTAATACTTGTAGTACTACCAACTGCTGTAATCTTACCATAACCATCATTAAAATATATAAACCTTCCAACATCAGTAGATAAAAAACCAGAACCACCATTAATACCTGTTACCGCTGAAGCTGTAATAGTTCTTGATCCTGTAGATGCTGAAGAAGGTGTTAAGGTTGTTGTTGTAATATTTGCATCTTGAAATGGTCCTTTAGTAAAAACAACATCTTCTAATGTCCAACTAATATCTCCTGTTCTTGATAATTTAGCTGGTGGATGTGCAGGATGACATAAATACATTACATCAGCTGATTGCACAAATTTAATATCAAACAATTCATCTGTTGTATAAGTTGTTGTAATTTCAAAAACTTTGTTTACAATGCCGCCAGATGTATAAGTTGTAAAACCTGTACTGTTAATATTAGTTCCATCTTTATTTGTAAGTTCAAATGTATTCGTTGTTTTGTTTGCAACTAAAAATCTTTTTTCATTTACCTCTGTCATACCTCCAACACTTCTAATTTTAACTTCATCGCCATTGCTATAACCATGACCAGTTGCTGTTACAACAGCTGGGTTAGCTTTAGTAATTGCTGTTATTGTTTTGTTAGCTTCAAATACTGTACTGCTATCTTTGTAAACTCTTATTTTAAGATTAGAAAACTCAAGCATATAAGTTTGAGTTGTAGAAAATTCAAAAGGCATTAACCTTGTTTTGTTTGCACTATTAGCAACTTCAGCTGCAAAGTTTGTGCCAGACCTTCTTGCTGCTGCACCATGTGGATAGATAATAAAATTTTCTAATCTTGTACAACCAGAAGAATACTTAGTTAAATCATTACGACCATCTAGTCGTGGTGAAAGTTCGCCACCTGTAAAGTTAGTAAGCTGTACTGCAACTCGTGCCATTTATTAAAACCTTGAGTTAATAAAAGTACTAGCATCTATAGCATCTGTCATTCCAAGATCGGGTGCATTGTTTTGACCTTCAGTTGAATCTACAAACCTAGCATCTCTTAATTTATCTTGAAATAATGTATTCATATTTTGTGCTACTGGATTAGATGAAGTAATACCATAAGCAATATCAGCTGCTAAAGCAGCTGACAAAGTTTCTCTTAATAATTCATCATATTGATTTGGATCAGTAACTCTTGAAATGTATAAAATTTTCATTGTAGAGGTATTGCTTAAGATTTTTCTTCCTTCTACTTTATAGTTTGAATCATAGTCAATGATATAAAGTAATCTTAAACAATCCGCAGGTAATGTAAATTGAGCAGTAAAACCCCAAGCTGGAGCTGTTGAATCTTTTGCTAATGATGTTCTTAATTGCAAACAATTCCAAGGATGTGATCTAAAGATTCCATCTCTTACTTGCGTATATCTTGCATTACAAAGTCTAGCATTTTTAGAATCTTCTGTTAGTGAAAGTATAGTAGTAGCACCTAGTTGGTTTAATGCTCCATTACAAATGTCTATTACTGATGCCATTGATTATGATTTTTTCTTTTTAGGAAAACCAGCTTTCATATTTGCGTAGGCTTTCTTTGTTATTGTACTTTTCTTTTTTGATCTTGATGTTCCCGCTTTTTTTCTTGCGTTTATATTTCTATATAAGCTCATGTTT
>Ga0181410_1001115_pt1 | contig 11502 bp, 13 predicted proteins | sample 33SPOviralmetaG_FD_130112 | JGI IMG/M metagenome (GOLD analysis project Ga0181410, IMG submission 130112) | Marine viral communities from the oligotrophic San Pedro Time Series (SPOT) site, San Pedro Channel, CA, USA - 33 SPOT_SRF_2012-06-20 | ecosystem: Environmental > Aquatic > Marine > Strait... | reverse complement strand
CAGCTCATAGTAAACCCTGCTGATAGTGTTTTGGGTGAATCATTAGGGCCGCGACCACTCGCCCCTATTGCTGATGATCCTGTAGTTCCTGATTTAGTAGGGATGGCGGATGAAGGTGGTGGTAGCGCTGTATTTAATCCCTCACAAATTATTAAAAATTTGAACTTATTAGGTGGTAGAGCGCCTTCAGCGGAACGAGCCCTTCCTACAGAATTAGAAACTATGATTCCTGAAAAGAGAGCGCGATTCTTACGACCGACTGAAGCGCCTGAACGTATACAACCACTCACAGCCGCGCCACAAGCAGAATTAGCAAAAAGCAACCCACAAGCGGCTGCTGCATTACAAGATAGTTTAGATAATGCGTCTGCGGCTGCGTCTGCGGCTGCCTCAAGGGCTTCGGCTGCGATAGAATCACCTTTAGGAACAGCTACCGCGGCCGCAGATAATGCTTCACAAACATTAGTTAGAACGTCAACAAGAACATTGGGCGGTGTGAAAAGAGCAGTAAAAATAAATCCTGATTTACTACCTGAAGACGATGAAGGTTCAGGGGGTTTACAGCAGAGTGCATTTGAGGCATTAGGTGGGGAGGACGGACTACCATCAACAGAAGCATTTGATGAGCTTATTAGAGCTCAGCGTCGAACAGAGGGATTTGGGGCGGATGAGGTTGGAGGCGCTACGGATCGAACCGCAGCTGAATTGGAAAATTTTCAAGCAACTATCGCTGATAGAGGACGGCCTGAATCTTGGGCCTCAACTGCTTTTAGAAAGATTAAAAATGTGGGTCAATTTTTTGATAGAAGAATAGGCAAGGAATTCGGCGCAGTTCAGCCTCTACAAGTGCGTGAAGGTCAGCTCATAGTAAACCCTGCTGATAGTGTTTTGGGTGAATCATTAGGGCCGCGACCACTCGCCCCTATTGATGATGATCCTGAAGTTCCTGATTTAGTAGGAATGGCGGATAGAGATGGTGGAAGCACTGAATTTGATGCTACAGCAATTATGAATAAATTGAACTTATTCGGTGGTAGAGAGCCTTCAGTGGAACGAGCCCTTCCTAAAGAATTTATCCCTCAAGACCTTATGAACCCTGATCTGAGCGAACCCTTGTCCTTACGACCTGCCGTAGCGGTTCAACGCTTGACTGCGCCAGTATCAGCGCCACAAGCAGAATTAGTAGCGCCACCTGACCGATTAAGCGAACTTAGAACTGCTGGAAGCGTAGATAGGTCAGGCGCACTTGCGCGTATAGAGGCTGGGGTTGCGAAGCGTAGATTGAAGGGAAGATCTGTTGCTATAGAAACAAAACCTTTTGGAGATGTAAAACGGGCTTATCGTAGAACACGTGGGAGATCAACAACAGTAAAACGTCTGCGTAGAACAGAAACCGATTTTCCTGAAGCACCAGCACCTGAAGCACCAGTACGCACCGGCCCTATTAGAACCGCTGCAGAAGCAGAGGCCTTATTTGCTGACGATGACGAAGAAGATACAAGCATACCACCAGTACCTAAACCACGAGTTCATAAAGATGATACAAGCGGAATATGGGATAGCGATGATGACGGATTAAATGAACCTGATAGCACATTTGATTTAGAAGGTTTTCAGCGAAACGAAGCAAATCGCATTGCTAATGCTAAATCAGCATTAGATAGAGATTTTCCTGAAAATATGTTTGATGAGGATGAAGAAGAAGAAGCCGCGCCAGCAGCCGCAGAGGTTGTTGCGCCGAATGTAGTTCGTGGCGGAGGTTCAGAACAAGCGGTTGCGGCCGCAACTACAACAGATGAAGGTTCAGGAGGAGCAGACTCTGCCGTAGCCTCAACTTTATCCCAGTTGAGGCGCGGAGGGCCTACACGACCTACAGCAGATGAAGCTGTGAGTTCAGCGGCCGCAACTACAACAGATGAAGCTGTGAGTTCAGCGGCCGCAACTACAACAGATGAAGTTGCGAGTTCAGGGGCCGCTTCCTTAGACCAAGTTATACAAGGAGCTGCGACTGGTTTTGCTGCAGAACAGGTTGCTGGTGGTTTAGAAGGTATAGACGCAATCCCAGTATTAGGTGATGTTGCTGGTGTTTTGGCTGGTCTCGGCGGTGCTCTAGCGATCGAATTCCTAAATAAACCGGAAGCATCGCCTGTAGAACATATTAGAAATGTAGTCAATGTTGCTTCAGAATTTGGGTCATCACAATGACTACTCTTTATTTTCTTTATCGTCTTTCATTACTATCTCATAAATTCTTATATAAGTATTCACAACTTCTTTTAAGACTCTTTCATTTTCATAGATAGTTTTAATATCTTTTTCACTATATCCAGTAACTGCAAGAAATGCTAAAAAATGTTGTTTGTCTTTTATTCTATCATCTTCATAAACTTTATTATTTATATTCATAAATATCTTTGTATATATATATGGTTAGAATAAAAATTGAAAAATCTACACGAAAGAATAAAAAATATAAAGCAATAATTAGTGAAAAAAATAAACGTGATCGCACAGTTCATTTTGGTGATTCACGCTATCCACAATATAAAGATACAACTTCTATAGGCGCATTCACTTCTAAAAATCTTTTAGACGAAAAGCGTAGAAAAAATTATTTTGCTAGACATGGCAAAACAAGTAAAAAATATAGCGCAAAATACTTTTCACATAAATACTTATGGAGCAAATAATATATTGATTATATATAATGAGTTTTAAAGAGTTTCTATGTAAGTTGGGATTCGCGTGTTGCTGGCCTTTATCATTGAAAAAAAGTGATAGTGATAGTGAAGTTTCAGATTATTAATTAATTTTACCAGTACGCCACGATACACGCTTATTCATATTTTTACTTTTGGCGCGCGCCAGTTGTAATACTTTAGTTTTACCTAATTTTTTTATACTTTCTTTTAAAGTAATAGGTGTTCCTTTTAACTTACGAGTAGGCCTACATGCCTTGCCTTTTTTATTAGATGAACCACACGCAATTTTTTTACCACTCTTTATAAACGGAATGACCTGAATCCATTTTTCTTTATTCCAGCGCGTAGTGCCTGATTGTTTTTTTGGGCCTGTATACTTCCCACCCATTCGTTTATATTCACTAACAATATACATAGATTTATATGCGCCAGTTTTTGCTCCGTATTTCTTGTTTGCTTTAGTTTTTGCTCGTGAGTATAGAGATTTATTTACAACATTACTGGGGATAGAACTCATATACAATATTATAATATATTAATTAATGAATAAAACACAATTTGATGCATTCAGATTCTATACATATTTATATCATTACTATACACAACAAACAATTAAACTAATCTAAATGACTGCTATTTGTGTAAATCAAAAGTGGCGTAGCGGAGCGCTTAATGCAATAGTTATTCATCTATCTTTACAACCTGAAGGGAGGGAGGGCATACCCACAAAAAGTTTTGAGTTGGTTAAATCTGTTTTTGATGAAATAGTAGGCAGATTAGGTTTACAAGAATATAAAGATGGCTGGGAGTATACTATGCGTAAAGGCAAGACCCACACATTTGCTAATAGTAAAAGAGAGTTTTACTATAATATCCCTAAAGATACTTATGAAAACGCACAAAAAACCATTGCAATCTGCACAGATATGTATGAGGAGGCTGGATTTAAGTTTGCATTTATGACTAATCATGGCAATTACAATTTCATAGAATAAAATTAATATATAACTATATATTACATGCCGTTTACAATAAAAAAAATAAATAGTAAATACAGATTATACAATACAGATAAAAAAAAACTAACAAAAAAAATATTTAATACACGCAAGGCTGCTATGAATACACGTAGAGTATATATGAACTATGATAAGATACGTAGATAATTTTTATTTCTTTTTTAGTTCAGCATTTTCTTTTTTTAATTCATTGATTTTCTCAATAATAGCACCATCTAGTCCTCCCCTCGACCACGCTAATTTTTGTAATTCACAAGGCCATATATTTAGAGCATACGCTATTTCTTCTAATTTTTTATTATTTTCTTTTTTTAATTCATCGAATTTTTCTATAACTTTTTTTGCAGTAATAAATTCACTTTGTGGTAGTGTTTTATCTACACCCACATCAATTGCTACATGTTCTAATTGCTGTGCGTAATAGTTCATATTAGTTGTTTTGTTTGTTATTATTAATATAAAAATATATATAATTAAATACATCAAATTGTGTTTTAATTATTTAAAATAATATTTAATTATATACTATATGGTTCTATCAGATGAAGAAAAAAAGATTAGAAGACGCGCCACATATAAAAAATACTATGAACAAAACAAACAAAAAATTAAAGAACGTACTAAAGATTACGTAAAAGAATATAGAAAAAAACACAGAGAAAAAGCAAGACTACAAGCAAGTAAATATTATCATAAAAATAAAGAAACTATATTAAATAAATCAAAAGAAAAAACTAAACAAAAACAACGACAAGTGAAACCAAAAGAAAAAAAACCAAAAGAAAAAAAACCAAAACCTTATATCAATACATCAAAAGTTATCATTAAAAATAATGTATTTGTTTCTTTTGATTAGTTGAAATACACAGTAAATTCAGTTTCATATTTAGAATTATAACACCGACAATAGATATTAGATATACTATCTTTTTTTAAAAACTCTTTTATATTTTTTATTTTTTCTATTTTTTTTTTTATAGCATAAAAAGAATAATCTAATTTAATTAAATCCATATATACACCTACATTATCTTGATATGTATTACGCAAAATAATAATATTATGTATATAGTGTTTAGATAAACATCTACGAGCATTTAAACTATCTATTGCGTCATTAACAATTAATAAAGGAATAAAGGATTTTTTTACTAAATTATTTACTTTAAATCTAGTATTAAGTTGATGAAAATGAACATTATTTAAGGTCTTCATCATATCAACAAATTTATTATATGGATTATATTTATGAATATATACACAATTAAAGGACTGACTACTTATCATCAACGGATAGAATGCTATTGTATCATAGACTATACACATTGCTTTGTCATCAGGTGTATATAAATCTAATAGTTCTTGTATAAATTTAGTTGTGTAGGATTGATACATGCGGTTTTTTCTAATAAAAAATGGATCTTGATTTGGAATAATTAAATAGAAAGGTTCTTTAACATATTTTTGAATATGGATAGCGTCGTAGGTCATCTAATACTATTCACTTAGATAATAATATTTTTATATTACCTAATATATATATAGAAAATGTTTAAACGATTTATAGAAGAATTACAGAATAACGTTAAAAAGAAACCACGTAAACTTAGACAAAATGAAATATTTGTTCTACCGAAAAATAAAAAGAAAAAGAAAATGAAAAAAATTAAAAAAATTAATAAAAAAAAATACTAAATAAATATATACTTTATATATATAAACTAAAAGAGAATGTCTATTCAATATCATCAAGTTTTCCCTGAAAATACCCTTACATCCTACTCTGGCGACGCGCAGACCCAAATCGATTTCCTTTTAACCTATGAAGGCAAGGCATTAGAAATGAATTCTCTTCGTCTTAATTTTGATTTAGATATTACACCAGCATCAGGGGCAGATGATTTTAAAAATGTTCGTGCTGATCCTGATTTGTTCTATGACCCAGCAGCTGGTCTTCACGGCGTAATATCCAGTTGCGTGACGAGCGTAAATGGGGCGGTTATAGAAAATCTTAATTCCTATGCACGAATGGTTGCTATGGAAACGCAATCTACACTTACAACTGATGAACTTAATGTAGGAAGTCAATCTTGCGAAGGTAAAGTAGCAAATCAGCGTTTAACAAATCTTTTCATGCGTGGTGTAGTTGCTGGGGAATTCACTGATAATACTGACGAAACAACCGCTAACTATTTAACAGCACTTGTAGAAAAACCATCAGCATCTATTAAACCGCGTATCTGCCTTAACAAATGCTTCACTGAAGATGGGTCAATGCCTCTTTTAAGTTTCAGTCGTTCAGGTGTTATAAGAGTTTCATTTAGACTTGCGCGTAGTTCAGCATTTTTATATGGGTCGAATGCCACTGGTTCTACTTATGCGCTTAGTAATGTTCGTTTAACCTATGTATCGCGCGATGATTCTCCTAACCTCGCCCCTATTCTTTCACGTGGTGTTACGAACGTTAAACAGGCGATTACCTCTAATGCAGCAAACATACAGGCGATTATCCCAGGCTCAGCCCGCGCTGTTTCAGTATCGTTTCAACCACAGGCAAATGAAAACACAGCATTTCATAACAATCTACAATTATATAAAATACCTTCATTAACACAAGTCCAGTACCTATTCAATGATAGCACAAATCAGTATATTACTTTTATTATTAAATCAGAAATAGAAAGTTTAGAAAGATACTTAGAATCATTTACCGATACTGGGTCTAACAGCGCCTCCTTACAGGCGATTAAATCTAACAATGCTTATGGTTTAGGCACATCACTAGGTCAATACGTCAATCTTGCTAATAGCAAATTTTCTATACAGATACAGAGCGCAATCGGCACGGCAACCAATGGCGCAGGTGATACTGTTCCTATGTTAGCATACATTTATTTTCACACACTACTTCGTCTTTAAATTTAAGTAAAATAAAAAAAAAATTTAAAATAAATATATATTCATTATTTATAACAAAAAATGAGTATTTATCAGAGTGGTAGTATTACAAGAGTTCTTGACCCTATTATAGATATTACTAATAATCGTGTAGAATTCGTATTACCAGCAAACACTATTTTATCGCCTGATATGCGCGTTCTTAATTTAGGCGTTACAACATCAAGCGATGGCGCTACCTATAATAGATTTGCTGGTGTAAATTCGGTGGTTCGTAATGTCTTCCTTACCTCAAATGGAGTTACTGTTGACCAACTACTTGATGCGAATACGTGGATAGCATTTAAAGAAACAAATAAAGATTATAAAGATGCTGTATCAATTGGTAGAATAAAAGCAGGTCATGATCTTGGATTAGAATATGGCGCACGAAATAATGCTACATCAGGAAATCAGCTCACTAAACCTATGGCGTCCAAAACTACAAAAATACTTGCGTCAGCAACTGATAAAGGCACATTATCGTTAGGTGATGTTCTACCTTTTCTTAAAGCGTCATCAATTGTTCCTACCACTATCTTTAAAGATTTACGACTTGTAATCGAGTATGAAACTGAGGTAACAAAAGTAATTAACACGCAAAATTTCACCGCGACTACTTTATCAACACCATTTTTAAGTGTAGAGGAAATGCTTGATCCTGCGTTTATCCAACAGGCGACCTCTGCTTATAAAGGTTTAGGTTTCATGTGTATCGAACGTGATATTTTAAATGCCCCTACAACTCTTGCTACAATTAGTGGCGTTGATAATACCGGTTCTAACAATGTAGATAATTCATTTAGTTTGCAAACACGCGCCTACGATAATAAATATGTTTCACGTATTTTAATCGTACCTAAAGCATTAGCAGATGGCGCTTATGACGGACAGGTAGCAAATTCGGTTGCTGGAGGCGGTGGTCTTGGTGCGGTTTCACTTCTTAAACCTAAACTTAATGTAGTAGTTAATGGTTCTAATAAGGTCGCAGGGAACGGCGTAGAGGGATATTCACAAATTCAAGGTCTGCTCGTCGATACGTGGGGCGACATGTGCGTATCGTGGCAGGCCAACACTGTAGGATGCTATCGTCAAGATAGTGTATACTTACAGCATCAAAATTATGTATCCTATCAAGGATATATGGGTCTTAACATTAATGAATTTATTCAGTCATTAAGAATTAATTTAGACTATCAATCGCAATACAGCGCCCATCAAACCGATGTAAAAGAACGGCATCTTGCGGCTCAGAATAGTGCCTATAGTATCATGACGTTTGCTGAATGCCGAAAATCAATTATGGTTCAGCCTGATGGGTCATTTATGATTTCATACATGTAATTTTCTTATTTAATTAGTTAAGAATGAATTTTTAATATGTTTCTATATTATATTAAACTATTAATATAATGAATAACATTATCTTACAATTACGCGAACAAGATATAAACACTACAAATTATGGTGATGGTGATTATGAAACGATTTTAACAAAACCTATCACCATTAGAAACGGCGATAAATTACAATTGAATAGTGCTTTTATTGATACACGCGAAGTTTCTACACAATATATAGATATTAAAGAAGATGCTGTGGGAAAAGGTTCTATGACTATTGGTATGACTTTTTTTTTATATAATATCAACTGGTGTGGAACATATAAAAATTTCGGTTCAGATGGTTTTAATATGCCTATCCCACTTGGCGAGACTGGCGGCCCTACTAATCAAGAAATTATAGGTCAGCAACGGCAAGATGGCGATCCTTATTTTTTATGTAGAACTGTTTTTGCAAGTGAAGTAAGTTTAAATTCGCTAATTACTGGTTTAGTATTTCGTCGTCGCTCTGAGGGAGCTTGGGGTGATCTTTCTATAACATTATCTTACTATGAACCACAAGAAAGTTCTACAACCTTTACAAAATTAAGCGATGTTCCGAAACATGATATAACAGTATATATTCCGCCACAAGCATCTAATATTTCTACGTATACATATGTATCCAGTTTCGTAATGTTGCGTAAAGTGCAAATCGGCCCGACGCCTACTTTTATCCCAGTCGATGAATTAGTTGTAGTAAGGAGTTCAACTAAAACTCTTGGAAGCGCTAATACATTATGGTCGCCATCAACAACTGGCGTTCCGCCCAATGTTGGGTCGCCTGAAATAATCGGTTCTACAAGTAGATTAGAAATGGGCGATGGTTTCAGCACAATCTCCAGCGAGGCAAAGCAAGTAGTCTTAGTGCCAGTGCAACAACGATTAGAAATAGATATACCTGCAGGAAAATATTTACCGACTGCCTTAACTGGTTTTATAAATGATAGAGTGAAAGCCTTTAATGCTTCTGCTGGTGTAGGGATTTCAGGAGCAATTAATCCAGTAAATGGTATAAATCTACCTTCCGATGGTACGTTCCAACGTCTTCCGTTTGACCCACCAGCGACTAGTGGGGTCAATACGTATTCTAATATAGCAGGAATGCCGACTTTAACACAATCTAATTATATACAAACACCTAAAGACCAAACATATACTATAGGCGACCGCGTAGACCCACCCACGCCGAACGATCCGCCACCAAACTTTTTTTCGTGTGGCAAAAAAGTTGTATATGATATTAGTGGTGGCGATCATTTTATGGTTAATTCACGGCCTTTTAACCAAACGCCTAATCAACCTTATGTGGGTGGTCGCCAAATCTATAATCCTAATACACGATTTGATGGTTGGGGGAGTGGCAACCAAATCGCTTCAGTATTTAACCAACTTGATCCATATGGTGTTACTTCTACACCTAATCCAGTATTTATCGGTTCGTCGCAATTTGCTTTAGAATTTGATTCGGATTCTTCTAATAGATTTAAATTCACATATCTACATACACCGCTTTACGCAGCTGGCGCAGCTTCGGATGCTTCTGCTATTTGTAATTACTTTATAAATACTGGAGAAATTTATGGATATTATCTAAATGGGAATGGAAATATTGGTACGCCTGTTCCAATATGGATGTCCCAACAGCGCCATAGAATTCCTGATTCATTAGACGAGGGCGATGTGGGGCGACCCCCAGGTAATAACGTTCCTGCTAATACGAATGGTGCATATCCCAGTATTCGTGCGTTCGATCAACCTAAATTTAAATTCGTTGGTAGTAATGGTGGGATAGTTTTTTCTTCGCTATATCCTCATTCGTTTTGGAATGGGCAATTAGGGTTCGATTTAACAGAAATGATAGCTGACGACCAAGGAAATATCACGCAAGAAGGTCTAATCACACATTATAAGATTCATGATATAGGTTCAACAGGTGGAAAAAGATTAGTATTTAATAATTTTGGTAATACATTTAATGAAATTGTAGATTTAGTTGGTACTGGTTTCGGTCAGCAATCGCCGTCGTCTGGTATATCGCCACAAATGCCGAGTATTCCTTTTAAATTAGGAGTAAATGCTACTGCTGGAAGAATTAATATAGAATCTACTATAGATAAATCGATAACTCAAACTACTGGAAACGCGTGGAATTTAGTTCAGGTTAAAGATAATTATACTACTACTCTTGGTGTTTTGGCGGCCACAGTTCCGCCCACAGTTACTGATATTAATCCTAAACCTGATTCACAAAATCCTGCTGTAGGTGATGTAGCGCCTGACGCAGATCAGGTTTGGACTGAAGCAAACATAACAGTGATTGGAGCAGAAACTACAGAAATTCTTGCTGAAGAAGCAAAATTATTAAATTTAGTCAATAATGGTTATTTTTTAGTAGAAATTGATGGTAAAATACAAAATGAATTAATTAGTTCTACAAATATTAAATCCACAATACAGGCTATAGTAAACAAATACTATAATTTAAATAGTTATACGTCAAGCGATGGTTCAAATATATTCTATCAACATAGAGGCGAACCTATTACAATGAGTTCATTACGTGTTAGAATTTTAAATCCTGATATGACTTTAGCAGATGTGGGTTCAGATACTACTGTGTTTTTAAGTGTAGTTAAAAGTCAAGAAGAAGATATTACAGCGCCTGATAGTATTTTAGCATTAGAAAAACAAAAACAAGAACAACAAAAAAATTAAATTCTTTTTGTTTTATCTGTAATATAAATAATAAAAACTACTTCGTGGTCTTTACATAAACCTATATGCCTTTCTATTCTATTCTCTTTATTGTTTAGAGATGGATATTCATGTATCTTTGGTTTCTTACTATGAATAGATTTTTTACATAAAGGGCAAGAAAAACACATAGATTTATTAGATATTGTATCTGCTTGTAGTTCTATCGTAAATTTAGGATTCATATAATAAATATTAGATAATAATATTTTTTATATAAAATTAAATAGTAGTATATTGTAAATGACGAGGAGTTTTTTTGGAAAAAATAAAGAATATATTGGAAATGATGAATTCTATACACAAGAAGAAGATTGGAAAGCAATTAAAAAGTTTATACCTTTAGATAAAATTATTTGGTCGCCATTTTATGCCGATGGAACACAAAAGATTTATTTTAACAATATGGGAATAGATATAATACATGAAAAAGAAGATTTTTTTTTAAATAATAAAGGTCAGATAGTTATTGATAATCCCCCTTTTAGCCTTAAACGCAAAATTATTGAACGACTAAAAGAATTAAATAAACCATTTATATTAATTATGCCTTCAGAAGTTCTAACATATAAGTATATAAAAGCCTTTTCAGAACACTTACAAATCATTATACCTAAACATAGAATGAATTTTAAAAGACCTGATAATAGTTTAAAAAAGTTTAACTATGATTGTATCTATTTTTGTTGGAAAATGAATTTACAT